>Ga0079226_10002351_pt1 | contig 14610 bp, 9 predicted proteins | sample Poulit2014_FD_76345 | JGI IMG/M metagenome (GOLD analysis project Ga0079226, IMG submission 76345) | Agricultural soil microbial communities from Georgia to study Nitrogen management - Poultry litter 2014 | ecosystem: Environmental > Terrestrial > Soil > Agricultural land | place: USA: Georgia... | reverse complement strand
TATCGATATCTTTTGTTCTAATGCCGGCATCCTAGGCACCCCAGGGGGCCCAGAATTAGCCAACGAGCACTGGCAAAACATGTGGGACGTGAATGTTATGGGCCATGTGTATGCTGCCCGCCACGTGGTGCCACGCATGCAGCAACGGGGCAGGGGCTACCTGCTTAACACCGCCTCGGCGGCAGGGTTGCTATCGCAAGTGGGGGTTGCCCCTTATGCGGTAACCAAACATGCCGCCGTGGGGCTTGCCGAATGGCTCGCGCTCACTTATGGCGATGATGGCATTGGCGTATCTGTGTTGTGCCCGCAAGCGGTGCGCACCGCTATGACGCAAGGGCATGAAGAAGGCGTAGCCAGTATAGATGGCATGCTCGAAGCCGACGAAGTGGCAGTGGCTTGCATCGAAGCCATTAAAGCAGGCACCTTCTTAGTGCTGCCCCACCCAGAAGTGCTGCAATACATGCGCAATAAAACCGCCGATTACGACCGCTGGTTAAGCGGCATGCGCAAACTTAACCGCCACTACAACAAAACATAAGGGTTTTCTCCTAGGCGCCGCGCCATGTTTAGCACGGCAAGGCGTAGGCGCCACCTCAAAAAGCCAACACTGGCTGTTTTTCCGCAAATAAATGCCTCCCAAGCCGGCTTCCTAGGTTCATTCGCCGCTGCGTATGCTATGCTATAGCACTTTTAGCAGCGTGCTTTGTTTAGCAGCACAGCCGCAATCATCCGCCTAGCGGATACAACGAGCCTCCTGCTCGTCAGCAAAACGCAAGAGGAACATAAATTCATGACGGATCTCGCCAGAGAAGTAACACCAGTCAATATTGAAGAAGAACTGAAGCAGTCGTACCTCGATTACGCCATGAGCGTGATTGTGGGCCGAGCCTTGCCCGATGTGCGTGACGGCTTAAAACCCGTGCACCGCCGTGTGCTATTCGCCATGCATGTGCTCAACAACGATTGGAACAAGGCGTATAAGAAATCGGCCCGGGTGGTGGGCGACGTAATTGGTAAATACCACCCCCACGGCGATTACGCTGTATACGACACCATCGTGCGTATGGCGCAGCCTTTCTCCCTGCGTTATACCCTCGTCGACGGCCAAGGTAACTTCGGCTCGGTGGATGGCGATTCCGCGGCAGCCATGCGTTACACCGAAGTGCGCATGGAAAAGATAGCCCACGAACTGCTAGCCGATCTCGATAAAGAGACGGTGGATTTCGTCGATAACTACGATGGCTCGGAAACCATCCCCGATGTGCTGCCCACCCGTGTGCCCAACCTATTGGTGAATGGCTCCTCTGGTATTGCAGTGGGCATGGCCACCAACATCCCGCCGCATAACCTTAGCGAAGTGGTGGATGGCTGCTTAGCATTAATGGATAACCCCGATACCACCATCGACGAACTCATGGAATATATCGCAGGGCCCGATTTCCCCACTGCCGGCATTATTAATGGCCGCGCAGGCATTGTGCAGGCTTACCGCACAGGCCGTGGCCGCGTGTACATGCGTGCCCGTGCCGAAATCGAAGAGCGCGACCGCGATCGTGAATCCATCATCATCACCGAAATCCCCTACCAGGTGAACAAAGCACGCCTTATAGAGCGCATTGCAGAACTGGTGAAGGAAAAGCAGATCGAAGGCATTACCGAGCTGCGCGATGAATCCGACAAAGATGGCATGCGCATCGTGATCGAACTGCGCCGTGGCGAAAACGCCGATGTGGTGCTCAACAACCTATATAAACAAACCCAATTAGAAAGCGTGTTTGGTATTAACATGGTGGCGCTGGAAGATGGCCAACCTAAGTTAATGAACCTCAAGCAAATCCTCGAGGCTTTCGTGCGCCACCGCCGCGAAGTGGTTACCCGCCGCACCGTGTATGAATTACGCCGTGCCCGCGAGCGTGGCCATATTTTAGAAGGCCTTGCTGTGGCACTCGCAAACATTGATCCGGTGATCGAGCTGATCAAAGCTTCGCCCACCGGCGCCGAAGCCCGCGAACGCCTGCTGGCCAAAGGCTGGTTGCCTGGCGAAGTTATTGGCATGCTCGAACGTGCAGGGGGCGAAGATGCTTGCCGCCCCGAAGAGTTGCCAGAGCAATACGGCTTGCGCGAAGGCATATACTGGCTTTCAGAAGCACAAGCACAAGCTATTCTCGATTTACGCCTGCAGCGCCTCACCGGTATGGAGCAAGAAAAACTTGTGCTCGATTACCAAGAGTTGCTCGAAAAGATTCAAGAATACTTGTACATCTTAGGCACCCCCGAGCGCCTGCTAGAAGTGATACGTGAAGAACTAGAAGCCGTGCGCGAAGAATACGGCGACGAACGCCGTAGCGAAATCCAAACCTCGCGCCACGATTTCAGCATGGAAGACCTCATAGCCGAAGAAACCATGGTGGTTACTTTGTCTAAAGGCGGCTACGCAAAAATGCAGCCCATCGACACCTACCGTGCCCAACGCCGTGGTGGCCGCGGCATTGCTGCCACACAAGTGCGCGACGAAGATTATGTGGAGCACCTGTTGGTGGCTGGCACACACGACACACTGCTGTGCTTCACCAGCGCAGGTAAAGTGTACTGGTTGCGGGTGTTCGAGCTGCCCCAAGGCAGCCGTGGCTCGCGCGGGCGCCCCATTGTGAACCTTATCCCCGCGTTGGGCCCAGAAGAAAAGATCACCACCATTCTTTCACTCAGCAAAGATGAGGTGAGCGCCGCCGAAGCTAATTACACAGCAGCCCGCGAAGCAGAAGACGATGACGAAGCAACGGATATCGATAACGAACGCTACATTTTCATGGCCACCAGCAATGGTACGGTGAAAAAAGTAGTGGCCCGCGCCTTTAGCCGCCCGCGCTCCAATGGTTTAATTGCCATTGAGTTGCAAGAGGGCAACGAGCTCGTCAACGTGGCACTAACTGATGGCGACAACCACATTATGCTGGTGTCGGATAACGGCAAAGCGGTGCGTTTCCACGAAGAAAACGTACGTGCCATGGGCCGAACCGCCCGCGGTGTGCGCGGCATGCGCTTGTTTGATAAAGAAAAAGTGATTGCCTTGCTCGTGCCCCAAGAAGGTGGCCAACTGCTTATTGCCTCTGAAAACGGCTACGGTAAACGCACCGATGTGGATGAGTTTGCTGTGCGTGGCCGTGGCACCCAAGGCGTGATCGCGCAAGTGATTAACGAGCGTAACGGCGTGCCCGTGGGCGCCACCCAAGTGTTTGGTGGCGAAGATATTATGCTTATCTCCAACCAAGGCACACTGGTGCGCACTCGGGTAGATGAGGTGAGCCAGCTAGGCCGTAACACCCAAGGTGTGCGCCTCATTCGCCTGCAAGAGGGCGATCGCTTAGTAGGCCTTGAGCCCATTCCAGACCTAGGCGACGAGGACGACGAGCTAGCAGAAGGTGCAGATGGCGAGCCAGCACAAGATGCGCCTGGCGAACCAACCACAGGTGGCAGCGCCGCATTGCCAGAAGATGGCGAACAAGGCGATAACACCGAAAATGAGTAAGCGCCACTAACGGCGCATCGGCGGTGGGTACCACGCCCACCGCTATAACCAAACGACCAACATAGGTGGAAAATACATGTCCCGTGCCTACAACTTTTGTGCTGGCCCCGCTAGCTTGCCCACCGAGGTATTAGAGCAAGCGGCCGCAGAAATGCTGGACTATCAAGGCCGTGGCCTTTCCGTTATGGAAATGAGCCACCGTTCAAGCGAATACCAAGCCATCGCCGACACAGCCGAGCAGGATTTCCGCGAGCTGCTGAACATCAGCGACGATTATGCCGTGCTCTTTTTGCAAGGTGGCGCTAGCTTACAATTTGCCATGGTGCCGATGAACATTCGCAGTGCCAACGGCACCGCCGCCTATGTGAACACGGGGCAGTGGTCGGCCAAAGCGATAGCCGAAGCAGGCCGCTATTGCCAGGTTCAGGTGGTGGCAAGCAACAGCGCCAAGCGTGGCCTTACCATTCCCCTGCAAGAAGAATGGGAAGCCATCGCCGAAGGCAGCGCTTACTTGCACTACACCCCCAACGAAACCATTGGCGGGCTAGAGTACGATTTTATTCCAGAGGTAGATGTGCCCCTGGTGGCGGATTATTCCTCAAGCATTCTTTCTGCACCGCTCGATGTAAACCGCTATGGCGTTATTTATGCTGGCGCACAAAAGAACATTGGCCCAGCAGGCTTAGTGATTGCCATTGTGCGTAAAGATTTGCTCGGCAACGCCCACGCGCACACGCCAACCTTGCTCGATTACAGCGTGCACGCTAAGCACGGCTCCATGTATCACACACCGCCCACTTATTCTTGGTATTTAGCAGGGCTGGTGTTTAAGTGGCTAAAGCAGCAGGGTGGCCTTAGTGCCATGGCAGAGATCAACGCGCGCAAAGCAGCTAAATTGTACACTTACATTGATAACAGCGGCTTTTATAGCAACCCCGTGGAAAAACGCTTCCGCAGCCGCATGAACGTGCCTTTTATGTTGGCCGATGCCAAACTCGATGCCGCCTTCCTAGAAGGGGCTAATGCCGCACGTTTGTTAAACCTTAAAGGCCACCGCTCGGTGGGCGGTATGCGCGCAAGCATTTACAACGCCGTGCCCGAAGCCGCGGTAGACGCATTGATCGATTACATGAAGGATTTTGCACAAAAAAATGGCTGATCTCACTTTAGAAGAACTGCGCCAAAAAATTGATGGCGTAGATGAACAACTTCACACCTTATTAAACCAACGTGCCGGCTTAGCAAAGCAAGTGGGCGAAGTAAAAATTGCCAACAACGACAACGTGTTCTATCGCCCAGAGCGCGAAGCACAAGTGCTGCGCAAGGTAAAAGAGCGCAACCAAGGCCCGTTAGATAACGAAACCGTGGCCCGCCTGTTCCGCGAAGTTATGTCGGCGTGCTTAGCGCTTGAAGAGCCCATGAAAATTGCCTTTTTAGGCCCAGAGGGCACCTTCACCCAACAAGCGGCGCTTAAACACTTTGGTAAAGCCGTTACCACCACCGCCCTTGGCACTATTGATGATGTGTTCCGTGAAGTGGCCTCGGGCGCGGTAAACTACGGCGTGGTGCCGGTGGAAAACTCCACCGAAGGCGTGGTTAACCACACCCTTGATAGCTTTATGGATACCTCGTTAAAAATTTGTGGCGAAGTAGACCTACGCATCCACCACCATTTATTGAGCGGCAGCCAAACACGCATGGATAACATAACCCGCGTGTATGCCCACCAACAAACCCTAGCCCAGTGCCGCAAATGGTTAGATGCCCACATGCCGCACCTTGAGCGCGTGGCCGTAAGCTCCAATGGCGAAGCCGCCAAACGCCTGCAGGGCGAGTGGAACGCCTTAGCCATTGCGGGCGAAATTGCTGCCGATATGTATGGGCTAAAAATAGAACAAGAGAACATTGAAGATTGGCCCGATAACACCACCCGCTTTATTATTATCGGCCGCGAAGAAGTGCCCATCTCGGGCAACGATAAAACCAGCATGCTTGTGCGCATGAAAAACCAGCCGGGCGCGTTATACCACGTGCTTAAGCCCTTTAACGAAAAAGGCGTATACCTCACCCGCGTGGAATCTCGCCCTTCGCGCAGCGGCAATTGGAGCTATGTGTTCTTCATCGATTGCCTAGGCCACCAGCACGGCGAAAAACTAGCCGCCGTGATTAAAGCGCTGCAAGAACAAGCGCTCGATGTGCGCCTGTTGGGCTCATATCCCGTGGCAGAACTGTAAACACAACACACGCAGAGGGCACAACATGTCGAGCGATTTTATTGCATCAGCCAATGCAGGCATTCAGGCGCTGCAGCCATACGAACCAGGCAAGCCCATTGAAGAGCTAGAGCGCGAGCTGGGCATTACCGATATTGTGAAACTGGCCAGCAACGAAAGCCCCATTGGGCCATCGCCCAAGGCAATGGCCGCAGCAAAGGAAGCGCTGCAGCAACTGCACCGTTACCCCGATGGGTCAGGCCACCGTTTAAAAGCGGCTTTAGCAGAAAAATTTAATGTGTGGACCAGCCAAATCACCCTAGGCAACGGCTCTAACGATGTGCTCGATCTTGTGGCCCGCTGCTGGTTGCGCCCTGGCGACGAGGTGCTGTTCAGCGAATACGCCTTCGCTGTGTATCCCATTGCTGCGTTATCTTGCAACACCACGCCTGTGGCAGTGCCAGCGCGCAACTTTGGCCACAACCTAGATGCCATGCTGCAAGCTATCACCGCCAACACGCGCATTATTTTTATTGCCAACCCCAACAACCCCACCGGCACCTGGGTGTCGGCAGAGCAGCTCGATAGTTTCTTAGAGGCAGTGCCAGAGCACATCTTGGTAGTGCTCGATGAAGCCTACACCGAATATGTGGAAGAAGAGCGTTTCCCTAATGGCCTTGAACGCCTGCCACAGCACAAAAACCTGATTGTGGCGCGCACCTTTTCAAAAATGTATGGGCTTTCAGGCCTGCGCGTGGGCTACGCTATTTCTAGCCAAAAAATAGCCGATGTGCTAAACCGCGTGCGCCAACCCTTTAATGTGAACAGCATTGCCTTAGCCGCCGCCGAAGCCGCCCTAGGCGATACCGAATACGTGGAATACAACCGCAGCGTGAACACAGCGGGCTTAGTGCAAATTGCTGAAGGGCTACAGGCATTAAAGCTGGAATACATCCCCTCGGTGGCCAACTTTATTGCTTTTGATTGTGGCCGCCCAGCAGGGCCCGTGTTCGAAGCCTTATTGCGTGAAGGCGTGATAGTTCGCCCTTTAGCGGGCTACGGCATGCCCAACCATTTGCGTGTATCGATTGGCTTGGCTGAAGAAAACGAACGCTTCCTCACCGCCTTGCAAAAGGTGCTTAATGTTTAGCAAGGTAGCCATCATAGGCCTTGGCCTAATTGGCGGCTCGGTGGCAGCGGGCTTAAGGCAGCGGGGGCTAGCGAAAGAAATTGTTGCGGGCGTGCGCTCACAACGCACCCTGCAACAGGGGCTGGCGCTAGGCTACATCGACAGCGGCAGCAACAACTTAGCCCAGGTGGTGCAAGGCGCCGATTTAGTGCTAGTAACCGTGCCCGTTTCGGCCATGCAAGCCACCTTTGCTGCCATGGCGCCCGGCCTTGGGCCCAACACCATCATTACCGATGGCGGCAGCGTGAAAGCTAACGTGGTGGCTGCTGCGCGCAAGGCTTTGCCCGGCCATTTGGCGAATGTAGTCCCTGGGCACCCCATTGCAGGCAAAGAAAAAAGCGGCGTAGCAGCCGCCGACGGCAACTTATACGAGCAACACCGCGTTATTCTTACCCCCATGGCAGAAACCCAGCCCCAAGCCACGCAAACCGTGCGTGCAATGTGGCAAGCCCTGGGTGCCGAAGTGCTAGAAATGCCCGCAGATGAACACGACAAAGTGCTGGCAGAAACCAGCCATTTGCCCCATCTCATTGCTTTTTCCATGGTAGACACACTGGCCCGCCAAGGCGATTCCATGGAAATTTTCCGCTACGCCGCTGGTGGTTTTCGCGATTTTACCCGCATCGCCTCAAGCGACCCCACCATGTGGCACGATATTTTCATTGAAAACAAAGAAGCCTTGCTCGGCGCCACCGATTTGTTCATCGAGGGCCTAGCCCAGTTTCGTGAACATGTGGCCCAGGCCGATTCGGCCGCCATGCTAGGCATTATGACGCGCGCTAACAGCGCACGGCGGCACTTTTTGGCCATGAGTGCCAATACCGCTTATTCCACCGTTCAACACAACACGGAAGGTTCGTTTATGCTTGATAACAACACGCCCAACCCCAACTTTGTGGTTGCCCCTGGTGGCAGCATTCAGGGCGATATTCGCCTGCCGGGTGATAAATCTATTTCCCACCGCACCATCATGTTAGGCGCGCTGGCCGAAGGCGTAACCCAAGTGGAAGGTTTTTTAGAAAGCGAAGATGCCTTGGCCACCATCCAAGCGTTTCGTGATATGGGCGTGGTGATCGAAGGGCCACAAGCGGGCCGCGTTACCGTGCACGGCGTGGGTTTGCACGGCTTAACAGCGCCCAACCGCAGCTTATACATGGGCAACTCGGGCACCACCATGCGCCTGCTTATGGGGCTGTTGTCGGGCCAGCAATTTGATACCCAGCTTACGGGCGATGAATCGCTCACCAAGCGCCCCATGGAGCGCGTGGCCAAACCCTTGCGCGAAATGAGCGCGGTGATTAACACCACCGATGGCACACCGCCGGTGAACATCCACGGCCAGCAGGCGCTGCAACCCATTAGCTACCACATGCCCATGGCCTCGGCCCAGGTGAAATCGGCGATTATGCTAGCGGGCCTGTATGCCAACGGCACCACCGAAGTGTTTGAACCCGCCCCCACGCGCGACCACACCGAGCGCATGCTCGAAGGCTTTGGCTACCCTGTGCAGCGCGAAGGCAATAAAATTAGCCTGCAAGGCGGCGGCAAGCTCACGGGCTGCAACATCGAAGTGCCAGTGGATATTTCCTCGGCCGCTTTCTTTATGGTGGCGGCCAGCATTGCCCCAGGCTCCGATCTCACCTTGCGCCACGTGGGCATGAACCCCACGCGCACCGGTGTGGTGGATATTCTTCAGCTGATGGGTGCCGACATTACCATTAGCAACGAACAAAGCAGCGGTGGCGAGCCCGTGGCCGATCTGCGCATTCGCTATGCACCACTTAAAGGCATTCGCATTCCTGAAGAGCTAGTGCCGTTAGCGATTGATGAATTTCCCGTGCTCTTTGTGGCCGCTGCCTGTGCAGAAGGCGAAACCATCCTTACCGGCGCTGCAGAACTGCGGGTGAAAGAATCCGACCGCATCCAAGTAATGGCCGATGGCCTCAGCGCCTTTGGGGTGGAAGTGGAAACCTACAGCGATGGCCTACGCATTGTGGGCCAAGAAAGCTTTAGCGGCGGCGAAGTGGAAAGCCACCACGACCACCGCATCGTCATGAGTTTCGCCATGGCCGCCTTGCGCGCCACATCGCCCATTACCATTCGCGGCTGCGCCACGGTAAACACCTCGTTCCCCGGTTTTGCCGAACTCACCGCCCACATTGGCTTAGGCATTAAGGTGGAAAACCCATGACGCCCATAATCACCATTGATGGCCCCGTATCATCGGGCAAAGGCACCATTGCTGGCGCCCTGGCCAAAGCCATGGGGTGGCACTTGCTAGATTCTGGCGCCATATACCGCGTGCTGGGTTTTTATGCCCAGCAGCAAGGCATTAGCTTAAGCGACGAAGCCGCCTTGCTGCCCCTCGCCGAACAGCTGCCTGTGGTGTTTAAGCAAAACGAACAGGGCGGGGTAAATGTGTGGTTAGAAGATGCAGAAGTGGGCAACACCATTCGTGCCGAAGCCGTGGGCGAACTGGCCTCGCAAGTGGCCGTGTTGCCTGCTGTGCGCCAAGCCCTGCTAGCACGCCAACAAGCTTTCGCCCAAGCCCCTGGGCTGGTGGCCGATGGCCGCGATATGGGCACCGTCGTGTTTCCCAACGCACCCTTAAAAATTTTTCTTACTGCTAGCGCAGAAGAACGCGCCCAACGGCGCTACAAGCAAATGCAGGAAAAAGGCTTTGCCGCCAACCTTGCAGCGCTAATCGACGATATCCGCGCCCGCGATGAACGCGACATGCAGCGCAGTGTGGCGCCGCTTAAGCCTGCTGCCGATGCAGTGGTTATCGATAGCACCCACATGGGCATTGCCGAAGTGGTGAACACTATTTTAGGCCACGCGCAAGAGCGGCATTTATATAAGTAAAAATAAATGGGGGTGCCGTGTTACAACATGTGAAAGTGCTTATTGTTGACGACCAACCAAACCAGCTCGGCGCACTGCAAGGGGCATTGCAAAAAGAGCGCTGCGCGTTGCGTGTTGCCACCAGCGGCAAAGCAGGGCGCGAAGAAGCCAGAACCTTCCAACCCCATGTGCTGCTGCTCGATGTGCAAATGCCAAGTATCGATGGCTTTGCTACTTGCCGCCACTTTGCTGCCGACCCAGATTTAGCCCACATCCCGATTATCTTTCTTACCGTGGCCAACACCAGCGAAGAGCGCCTAAAAGGCTTTGCAAGCGGCGCTGTGGATTACATAGAAAAACCTGCCACCCCGCCGAAATCATCGCCCGCATTCGCATCAGCAAACTTTGGCTAGCCAGCACCGATATGCCCCTTGCCCACATTGCCGCGAAGGCGGGCTTTAGCAGCACCGCCAATTTCTCATCGGCGTTCAGCAAGCAGGTGGGCGTGCCACCAGGGCAATACCGCCAAAGCCAGCAGCCAAGCGAGGGCCAATAAACATGCGCCCATGGCACAGGTTCGCCTTGTTGCTGGCTACCCTGTTGTGGGCCGCCGTGGGTTACAGCCAAGATTTATGTGCCACGCAACAGTTTCATGTGGCCAAGCACGCACAATTGCTGCACGTGGCACAAAACACCTTGCTAACCCCTAGCGATGTGTTGGCCTACCCAAACGAACTGCTGCGGCCCGTTGCCAGCGAACGCTACCTTGGCAACAGCAGTGCCAACCGCTGGCTGCGCATCCATGTGCCACACACAGGTGCCGAAACCTGCACCCGTTGGCTGCGGGTGGGCCCCGCTTGGTTGCGTTATGTGGATGTTTATTTACCCAACGAAACAGGTTGGCAGCACATAAAAGCAGGGGCAGGCTACCCCTTTACCGAATGGCCCGCAGGCGATCGCCGCCCCGTGTTTCCCATTACCATCACACCAGGCGACAACATTATTCTGGTGAATGTGCAAAGCACAGGCGAAGCGGTGTCGTTTCACCCCGTGCTGTGGGACCCAGTGGTGTTCCAACAAGCCGATTTCACCAACGCCTTAACCGATGGCATCACCTATGGGCTGTTGTTGCTGTTGGTGCTGGTAAGCCTTTGCTTAAGCGCGGTGTTCCGCCGTGGCCAGCTATCGCTCATGGCCATGTCGGTGTTCTTTTATATTTGTTTAGATGCCGCACAAAAAAACTACTTACTGAAATACTGGTGGCCAGGCGCCCCCTTGTTCGATCGTTGGGCAGTGTACTTTTTTGCTGGCCTGCATTTTCTTAGCCTGTTCGCATACCTGTTTGCCTTGCTGCGGGTGCGCCGCCTAGGCAGGTGGAAATGGCTGTTTTATTTGCCTTGGCTGTTGTTCATTTGGGTAATGTTATTTGGCGGTTTAGCCAGCAACAGCACCTATGCCACCTTTATCTTGCTTGGGCCCTACCAAGGCTTGCTGTGGATGCTAATGCTGCTGCACCTTGGCCAGCGCATCAGCGGGCGCGATACACGCTGGTTCCCCCTGGTTTTTTTAGGCGCCCTGTGTTTCCGCAGCCTTACCACGTTTGCCCCCTTGCTGGGCATAAACTTAACCATTTGGGGTGGCGACAGGCTCGCCGTGCCCAAGCTGGCAGCCCTTGGCTTGTTGCTGCTGGCTATTTTGCTGCGCGAAATGTACCAACAGCGGCAGCAGCAAATTAGTGTTAACGCCGCCCTGGCCGAACACAGGGCCACCGAAAAAAACGCCTTGAGCAGCTAGTAAGCGAACGCACAGAAAAGCTCAACGAAACCTTAGCCTCGCGCCGCTTATTATTGGCCCGCGTGGGGCACGATCTGCGTTCGCCCCTCGCCGGTGTGCTTGATAGCGTGCGCCTCTGGCAACAAGGCGATAACCGCCGCAACTACCCCGAGCTCATCGAAAAACAAGTGCGCCAGCAAGAAATGATGATCGACGAATTGCTTGAATTTTCCCGTAGCGATCTCACCGGCATCACCATTGCGCCCACGCCAGATTACCTGCCGCGTTTTTTGGCCGATGTGAACGAACAAGCCGGGCTAGTGTGCGAGCGATACGACAACCAGTATTGCTTTCGCACCGAAGGGCAGGTGCCGCCCGCAGTGGCACTTGATTTCGGCCGCCTTTGGCAAGTGCTTAACAACCTCATCACCAATGCCGCCAAATTTACCCAGCAGGGCGAAGTTAGCCTCACTGTCAGCTGCACCCCCGCAGCACAGCCTGGCTTTGTTACCCTGCGTTTTGCGGTGGCCGACACCGGCACGGGCATTACCCCAAGCATGCAACAACAGCTGCTAGCACCATTCCAGCAAGGCGAAGCCGGCATGGCACAGGGCGGCGTGGGCCTTGGGCTATACATTGTTAGCCAACTGCTAAAAATGATGGATAGCCAGCTGCACCTTGTTTCGGCGCCCAACGAAGGCAGCTGCTTTTACTTTGAACTAGTAGCGCAAACCGCCACAGAAGCCGACATAGAAATATATTTTGCAGAAACAGAAACCATCGCCATAGAAGGCAACAACAGGCCAGTGCTAGTGGCCGACGACCTGCCCGAACAGCGTGAAGCGCTTTGCGATTTACTCAATGGCTATGGCTTTGCAGCACACCCCGCAGCAAATGGGCACGAAGCACAACAGCTGGCACAACAGCACACCTTTGCTTTGGTGATCACCGACCAACAAATGCCACGCGTAACGGGTAATGAATTGCTGCTATGGCTGCGTGAGCACCAACCACAAGTGCCCGTGCTGCTATATTCCGCCCTACCACCCGATCCCGCTGCCACCCAAGGGCAGCACTTTGATGGGGCGCTGTTTAAATCCTCTGATGGCGCATCACTGTTAAAAGAAGTGCAGCGTTTGCTTAACGATCCCCCAACACATTGCTGAACAAGCCCGGCTTTGTTTAACAATCTGCAAAGGGTAGCGAGCCGCTGGTTTACAATCATTTTTACAAAATTTGCCCTTTTCGCTAGCAAACTGGGTGCCAAAGCATTTTAGTTTGGCGGCTAGCACACTGTGGCCTAGCTTTCATGCCAAGCTGGTAACTAGTTAACCTCATGTGAGCATGCTAGGGTCAGTTCTGTCGTGCATGCTTGCATGGAAAGTACATGCGGGGGGTAGGGTGGCCATGGGGTTGGCCACATCACCAACAGGTGAAAAAAGGGAACAGGCGGTTGGGGCTGCCGCAACTGCGAACGGTGTTTGGTGGCGCAAGCCACCACACCGTCATCGCTTTCACACTTAATGCTGGCTGTAGTTTTCATAAGCCGGCTTTTTTTATGCCTATTAATGCAACCCAACACGGCAAATAGTTGAGCGCGAGGGGCAATAATGCTACCCTCCGCACCTTATTGAGGATATCCGCGCACGGGATAAACACGATGCCCACGGCAGGCGTAACCAAACGCCCACCACAGCATTGCAACGTTGTTAACCAACATCCTTAATAGCGCCCACACCGCAAGGCAGGGCGGCGCAGCAACGCTGCACAGCGGAGGCAAACAGGAAGGCCGCAAATGCAAACCAGCAAGGCCACTTGTTTACCGTACTATTAGCTGACCATATCTGCTGGTTGATATGTCGAAACACTTTAAAAAACAGGTATTTACCACATGACAGAAAGCTTTGCCGAACTGTTTGAAGCCAGTCTAAAAGACATCGATGTAGCTCGCGGCTCCATCATCACCGGTACCGTAGTAGCTATTGATAGCGATTGGGTAACCGTTAACGCTGGGTTAAAATCCGAAGGCGTTATTCCCCGCGAAGAATTCCTAAACGAAGCAGGCGAATTAGAAGTAGCCATTGATGACGAAGTTGAAGTAGCAGTTGATGCTATCGATGACGGCATGGGCTTAACTCGTCTTTCCCGTGAGAAAGCGAAACGTGCTGAGATCTGGAAAGATCTAGAAACAGCCTTTGAAGATGATGCCATCATCGAAGGGCAAATCAGCGGCAAAGTTAAAGGCGGTTTCACTGTTGATATCGGCCTTATCCGTGCTTTCCTACCCGGTTCGCTAGTAGACATCCGCCCCGTGCGCGATGTAGCGCACCTCGAGAACAAAGATCTCGAATTTAAAGTGATCAAGCTAGACCCTAAGCGCAACAACGTGGTGGTTTCCCGCCGTGCGGTAATGGAAGCCGAACACAGCGCCGAGCGCGAACAGCTGCCCGAAACCCTACAAGAAGGCATCGTGCTTAAAGGTATCGTGAAAAACCTTACCGATTACGGTGCGTTCGTAGACCTAGGCGGCATCGACGGCCTATTACACATCACCGATATGGCATGGCGCCGCATTAAGCACCCCAGCGAAATCGTTGAAGTTGGCCAAGAGATCGAAGTAAAAGTATTAAAGTTTGACCGCGAAAAAATGCGTGTTTCCCTAGGCCTTAAGCAGCTTGGCGAAGATCCTTGGCACGATATCGTGGGCAAATACCCCGAGGGCACCCGTGTTATGGCACGTGTAACCAACCTCACCGATTACGGTTGCTTCGCAGAAATCGAAGAAGGCGTAGAAGGCCTGGTTCACGTTTCCGAAATGGATTGGACCAACAAAAACATCCATCCTTCCAAAGTAGTTTCCATTGGCGACGAAGTGGAAGTGATGATCCTCGACATCGACGAAGTACGCCGTCGTATCTCCTTGGGTATCAAGCAGTGCCAAGAAAACCCATGGGAAGCCTTCGACAAGAAATTCGACAAGGGCGATCGCATTAGCGGTAAGATCAAATCCATCACCGATTTCGGTATCTTTATTGGCCTAGAAGGCGGTATCGATGGTTTGGTGC
>Ga0079226_10002350_pt1 | contig 14615 bp, 9 predicted proteins | sample Poulit2014_FD_76345 | JGI IMG/M metagenome (GOLD analysis project Ga0079226, IMG submission 76345) | Agricultural soil microbial communities from Georgia to study Nitrogen management - Poultry litter 2014 | ecosystem: Environmental > Terrestrial > Soil > Agricultural land | place: USA: Georgia... | reverse complement strand
TTCCTCATCACGAACACCGTGACCGAACTCGCCGCGAGGTCGATATTCAGCACGTTCTGCTCCGAGTCAGCGTCGGCGGTGGCGGTCCTCTTCTCACCGCTGTAGGGGACCTTGTCCGGCAGCGGGTTGGCGGGGATGACCTGAGTGGCAGCCTTCGCGTCATTCGACGGGCCATAGACCTGTGAGTCTCGGTCGACTGAGAAACCCTTCGGCATTGTCGGCGGGTGGGTAGACCTGGTGGCTGGCCCGAGTGACCTCGACGACCGACTGGCCCGGAATCTGCTCACTCATGGTGTCGGGGACAACGTCACCGGTTTCCGATATAGCCAGTCCCACCTGGTCAAGGTTGCTGCGCAAGCGGATGCGTTGGCTCAGATACTCAGCGGCCGTCGCCTCCAACACCGCCATAGTAATCGGTTCCGTCGCCGGCGTGTGCGCCAGTAATTTCCATGCGGTGGCTGGGGTGGCACCGCCAACAGGCGGGTGCGGTCGGCGATTATTATAGTCGTCGTGGAAGCGCCGGAGCAGTGCCCGTACTGTCTCCAGGCTGGCTGGGGTGTTCGCGTCGAGGAATCTAATCAGGGTCTGGTGGAAGCGTTCGTTCTTGCCCTGCGTTGTCGGCTTGCCCGGCAACCCGCTGATCGGCATGGCGATTTTCGACGCGAGGAATGCCTCCACCGCCGCGATCCGTCCTTGCCGAAGCTGTGTATAGAACGGGCTTTCGGTAGCACGCGTGGACAGGACATACAAAGCTCCGAGATCGGTTGTCGCTGAAGTGGTGAGATTCAGTGTCCACGATGTTGCGAGGTTACACACCGGAACGTTACACAGGTGCTACCGAATACTGCTTCCCTACACAAATGATCTCACTCTTGACTAATGCGCGCATATCAGAGTCGCACCGACGCAAAACCCGACGCCATGACCAGCACAAACACAAACCGAAACTCGAAATCAGCGTTCAATTGTGGAGCTCAGTTCAAATGATATATTAGTAAGCCTGCGCACCGGCGAGCACAGTAATCGCGATACTTGCGGGAAGTGGGTAGCTCGCGCTGAGCGAAAAGAACTCCGAAAGAATGCCGACTCAACCTTCAGCAACCCTCCTAAATCACAAATCCTGGCCCGGAACGCGCCTCGAAACAGTCGGCTCGCCCACAAGAAGTATGGGACTCTCTGTCTTCCAATTCTGGAGCGACGCCGAAAAACCGTCGGCAAGCGAGTCCGTGTTCGGCTGTAGCTCGACCTTAAACCTTCCAGATCCTGGAGACGGCTGTAAATACCTAAAGAATCCATCTAGCTTCTTGGAAAATGAAAGGTCTTCAAAGGGGGCCGATTCGGAGCCACTAAAGAGAATCAGGGCAGACCTATTTGTTAGATTCCTTCCAAGTAGCCGCCCCTCAATAACAACTGACTGCGACGAATCGAAGTCGGCAAGACTAACACCTCCCTTCGGAATAACGGTCGACTTTTTAAACGCTGCGTCAAGCACGTCATCAAAAGTAACGGTTGGGCAATCAGCCTGCCAAAGCGAATCTTGAGACGAACCTCCCTCATCTTTTTTAGGCACGTCTGCACCTAACTCTGATATACCGTCCTCGGTATTAACAATAATATTCTCCATCCGGCCTATAGTTTGTTCATAGCGGAGCAGCCGATCCTGAAGGTCAGAGATTTGCCCAGTTTTAGTGCTGCCGGTAGAAGTCGTCAAGTTCTTCGCCTTGGAATAAGCAGGCTCAAAAAACTCCTCCACAAGCGACTGCATTTTCGAGCGTGATGAGAACGAGAACAAGAGATCGGAAGCAGCATGAATAAGCGCAGACTTGAGCAGACCAAGATGTACGTACATCTCTCTAAATGTCTTGTCAGCTCCCGACTTCCTGATCAACGGCTCAGCAATGTCAATATCAATGTAGTCAAAAAACGACTGGTTGTCCCGCAGATAGGTAATAAGATTAGAAGCGGTGATATTACACAGCTCTATACGGTCGCCTGACATTCCAAAACGTTTCTCCGTTGGGAAATAACTACGGAATCCATACGATGCCCGAACCGTCGGAATGCGTCCATTCTGAACTAGATTGTGCTCATGCAAGAGTTCCTTCAGCGCGGGGGGCCAGCCATCGTCAGCAAAGCGAGGAGTCACAATATCGCGCTTAGCTAGCGCAGCGAAATAGTATGGTATGTAATGCTGTTCAAGAAACTCGGCCGGAATACCGCATAACATCTTAACAACTTTTCCGTCATAGAACGGATGCAATTGACTTCCGCCAACATGCGCCCCGGTAATATTCGGAGAGTTTCGATGAGGTAGACGAAATTCCAGACCTTCGATCTTGTCGTAATAAGCTTGGGGAACATCTGCGAGGGCAGCACGAAGTCGATCCTGATAGTTTTTATTCAACTCCTCTCGAATATCGGAATTCAATATTTTTCGGTCGTCAACCCAAAAGCGTCGAGAATGTACAAACTCATCAAGCTGGCGATGGTTCAGCAAGGACTTAATCCCCGCCTCATGACCACCTAGTACTAAATCTCCGGCAAATGAAAACTTTCCTATATCCGCGAGAGATCGACCCGCGAAATCAAAAAGTAGGTCATCCACCACCCGCGAAGCCACGTCACCCGTAGCTTGGAACGTTTGCGGTCGAGTAATCTTGTGCTGCTTTGAGATTCCAAGTTGACCGGTCAGACCCTGTGCTGCCAATACGTCCGGGGAGAAGTAGTAGCCTGTGGTATTCGCAACCAATCGATCGGTTTGGTCCAAGGCGCTGATTAGCCCAAGTATAGCCCGACTGTCTTTTCCTCCGGTAAGAGAAATTCGCTTATCTGAAGACACATCGTCCATAATGACACGAAAGTGGTCGACAATATCTGACATGACTTCTGGGATATCCACAGGTTGGACCCTTTGGAAAAGCCCATCGTAATTTGTTTCCACTATCTGTAAAACGCCGTTGTAAATATACTTCCGTGACGGAAGCGAGCGCACAATTTCATTCCAGTAGGTACCCGAATCACCGATGTGGCTTCTACCAGCCATCCACCAAAACGATTCCTTCCGGAACGAGACTTTGCGCGCAAAGTTTCCGAGCAAGTTGTGCCTGTTCGTAACAAAGATCGCATTTGATGTCTCTAGTGTGAATAATTGGTCCGCGCCAGTTCCCGCTGAGGTGTACCCGAATTTGCCATCTCTGTACGCGATGGCACAAAACGATTCGGGATAGTCAAGCAGTGTTATAGGATATTCGTCAAGTAGCCGCTCAGAGAGTTGAGTAAAGGCCGCACGGGGTAGGTACCCTTGCGAGAAGACGAACCCCTCGGACGTTTCTTGGATCGGTTTATCTAGTGCAGCATCGTACGAAAAGATGCGTATTTCAGCCGGCCCATTACAAACAATCTTTTCTGCGTGAGGTTCCCGCGGAAGGTATTTGGAGAGATCTGTGTGCCGGATTGAAGGCGCGCTTGAGTGCTTCGCGAATCTGAAAAGGAATACAGACATTGTGCAAGTCTACCGGAAGTGACCTGTGACATCATCGTTTCTCATGTACTCAGTCGTCGAAGCTTCAGCTGCTTTGAGTAGACGCGCGAGGTCGTCTATAGCTGCGCCCCGGCATGCTGTGTCTTGGATTGGATGGGGCTTTCGGTCTCGCTCGTCTTCATTCAGAGTTGCTCTCAGTATTAGTGTCGACAGGTCAATGGCATCCTCATGTTCGTCGTTTACTGAGAATGGTAGTGGTGTAACGTTGGGGAACTCTCCGCCAGTTCCGACATATAGGGCCAAGTTTTGCACGTTGGAGTACAGGAGCCATCCGATCTCCCGGAGCCAAGTGTCGCTCCGTCCGTCTTGGGCTATCGACCATGCTCCGGCAGTAGTCGGGTCCCGTGCAAGATCCTCCAACGCGTCCAAGAACAATTCCCTGTCCCAGGGATCAAGCGTAGCTACCGCTTGCTCTCTTATGAAGAGGTGTAGGGAAAAGCGTCGATCGTGCGCGCGTAATTTAGATAGCACGGAATGTGCTTCACGTACGTTCCTCGCGGCACCTGGTTCAATCGTTGCACCAACCGCGTGGCAGGCACTAGGTACTTTCGGTCTATCGACGGTGAAACGGTTGTCCGTGGGGAGTGCGTATACTTGGTGGTTGGGAAGGCGTGCCCACCAGGCAGCGGCTTTACGCAGGGATGGATCAGCCACAAGGGCTCCTGCGATATTTAAATCAGCGGGGCGGGTATTCATTTGATCAGTTCTATCCCAAAGCAGCAAGATCGGACGTCCAGTGTTACCCAACCGGAAAATGTTAGCTGTGTCGGTTATTATCAGAGAATTGCGAACCAACTGTGGTAAATCATGCGTATTTGTATTTCGATGTGTAGTTACGCCGGGGCATTGTCCAAGTGTTGAGTCTACAAGTTCAGCGAATATTTCGGAGGTGAAAAGCTCTATCTGAAGAGGAACCGCCGCTTTGAGGCCGGCGACTTCTCGCTCCGCTTGTAGAAATGCCTCCTCCAACATAGCGCCCCGCATACTCATCCGGTAGGGCTTGACCATTCTCTGAACTGCTGTGCGGAGACCTTTCGTTGCTTCACCCGAATTTATCACACGTTCCAACGACGAGTGCACGTCCCCATCGTCGACGAATAGGGGATATTTAGGTCCGAGCAGGCGTTCGTGCATGGCGGAGCGGTTTACCAGCGGAGGGACGCCGCAGGCCATGTACTCCAACAGTTTGGTAGAGAGTTCATGGCTCGAATCGAGTTCGTGGCTGCGCCAAGCGATCCCGACATGATGAAGAGCAACTTCCCGGAGCGTGTCTTCCCGACTAAGTCCATCAATCCAATGAACTCCCGGTGATTCCGTGACCGCCATTTTCATCCGCGTCGCCCAGGTCGAATCCTGGGGATCACCTTGGAATTTATCACCAATCATGGTTAACTCCAGGTCAACTCCGCGTTCTGCGAAGTACCTCGGCAGGTCACACATTTCCAATGTGTTCCATCTACGAGCGAACTTTCCAGCATATACAATCCGTAGCGGACTACGGCCCAATTCAACGTCAGTATGTCTGCCACCTCGGGCGTCGATCTTCGACTCGTCCGGCAACATCGGAGGCAACAAGATAGTTTTCCTGCGGGCCTCTGGAATATAATATTCCAGGAATTCACGTGCGTCATCCGTCTGCGCAAATATACGTCGTGAGTTACGTGCAATGGCGGTTAGGCCGGCTTTCGCTGCGGTCGTCATCTCCGATGCAGACTGCGGAATATCGGTCATGTACGCCCATAACCGCGGCGCCGCATTTGAGAGTTGTGCAACTTCTCTGCAGATTTCGAATCCGCGACATACAACGATGTCGATTTCATATTCTGTAACGAGTGAATCGATTCTGCGAGCTGCCATATACGGACGATATCGGGGGCCACGAACTTGCTTAGTTGTGAAGTCATCAATGATCTTTAGCCCTTCGACTCGAGCAAGATCGTTGAAGAGCCCGCCCTTACCTAGCGGCGATTTTAGCAGCAGAGTGACATGTGAATTGGTCAAGGTCAGGGCGCGAGCCATCGATATCAGCCACACAGCGGAGCCGTCGGTGTATCGTAGGTCGACATCGCCATATAGCAGAATGTTTCGAGATTTAGACATTTACCGCCTCCGCGCTAGTTTCGAGAATGGATCGGATCTTGCTGATGAGACGAGGCTCACGGCGGGTCTCAGTACACTTGGAGTCGCCGATACTCAGTCCATATAGTTTGCGGAGGCGCGATAGGTTTACGTCGGGAACAACGGCGGCGTAATGTACTCCGACGACTACCCCACCCGCGTTCTGGATATGTCGCGTTATTGACTCAAGTTCGACCAGTCGACCCTCACCGGTGGAGCCAGCGGTATTTGCCCAGGGTCCAGTTAGAAGACATCGTTCATCGATGATCAGCGAGGTTCCGTTCGCAGTACTTACAGTCTCATATGCAATACCGGGCGATAAAATACAAACCTCACCTAATTCCATCCAAGAAGTCACAGAATATGGTGCACACACGACGAAGTATTCACACGACGCAAGACTTGAATTCGAAGTTCTGCAAATTCTCTTTGCTAGAAGATAGTCAAGTCTCGATGACTGTTGGGTTCGCAATTTCGCCTCATTCGTCATTCTCTGACCTCCCACTGATAGAACTGGTTGCGGGATTGGGAACGCCCAGAAGTACTGCGAGTAATTCACGTGAGACTTTCTCAACGGCAAAATTTTGAGCGACAAATTCAAAGTCGCCGGACTCGGGCATCCCATGCACAATTGAACGGGCAAGTTGATCGACGCTATTTGCGAGCCACCTGCGTGGGTAGATCGAGTCGGCTCCCGGCCAATATAGAACAGCGGGACGGGCCCCAGATGCAACACCGTCGGCAATCGTATAATGGAATGATTCGAAGTCGCTTGTCGATAAGGCTACGCCGATTCCCGAGTACCAGTCAGCCATATCATTGCTATGCGGCTCTATTAGAACTGCTCCAGGGGAAGAGCTGTTTATCTCGTCGATCCGGTCGTAGACTTGACGATACCAAGCCATTTCATCTGGGCGATTAGCCATCCACGGATAGTCCTGTGGGCCTTTACCCTTAATGATCAATCGGTATTCAGGATCGATAGCTCGGACGCGAGTAAGGACATCCAGGGCGAGGTCTAAACGCTTACGCTGAGGCACGGCACCGACAAAACCGATCGTCTTATGCGCTTTATCGTCTTTCGGTCGTTTCAGCGTAGAAATATCCAACGCATTCGGTATAACACAAGTCTTGTTCCTAGGGACTCCGTGGAAAGCTACAGCGGCTGATCTCACGATTTCACTTACAAAGACGTACTTATCGACAGCGGGATGATGGATCTGCTTGAGATAAGGCGTTGAAAGCTCCTGTAGATGGACTCGCACGACCAGCCTTTGGTCCGAGCGCTTGTTCTGTGAATACCAGACAGCGTTGCCGAGCCCCCACTCACATAGGATCGAATCGGCGGTTGACAAGAGAGCTCGGCTTTGCTCTTCATTGTGGCTATTATGAAAGTCCCACTTATCCTCGGATACGAATATACCGGTATCCTCCATATTCGATATAATCCGGTCAATGAACTTCAGGTCGTGGCCTGCAATGAGGATTCTCTGCGTAGTATAATGACTGTCGTTTTGATTCTCACGACTGTGGTCCTTGGCTTCATTTTGAACATCATTTGGGGGAGGAGTCGCACTGACGGCAAGCGGCTGATGTACCACGATCGAGACTTCGTTATCACCTCTTTCTGCCACGCGATTTTTTGTGAGCATTACCTGACCGATGCGGTGGTCGGATCGGTTTACGCTTACCAGACGCGGGTAAGCCAGATTAATTGGAGCGCTGCATACTTCATAGCAATCTGAAAAACGGGTCGCGGTCAACAGGTCTTCATAGAACGTTGACGAAATGTGAAGAGGAGCTGGACCGAAGTATTCGATATTTTGTGGGACTGTTCGCGTAATCTCGATTCCCCGGTCTCGCGCGTCCTCGGCGAGAATAGGGTCAATTTCGAAGTCATCAGTAAGCACGATGGCTGAGGGCAACACGGTTTGCGAAAGGAGCTGTTCGATCACTTGCTGATGATCATTAGATACATGCACGCAGTACGATGGGTGAGCGCGGTAGGCTACTTCTATGCCTGCGGCACGAAACAGTTCGGCTGTAGCCAAGCGCAGTCCGCCTGTTTGGTTTGCTCTACGTACTGATTTCCATGCGTACTTTGCCCATTCCTGCGGGTCGTCAGCCATTTTGGTCAGATGTTCATCGAGCCAGTCGAGGTCGGTGGAAGCATCGGTAATGATCTCCACAGCGCCAATTGCGGTCACGTTTGCATGTGCACAACAGTTGCGGCCGTCGGTACCTCGAAGCAGCCCCACTGTGGCTGATGCGCTTTGTATTGCTTCGTCAAAGTTGGTGAACGCTTGTAGATTAGGATTGAAACGAGTGGGAAGGGTGATCTTGCTCTCGTCGTATGTCATCACCCGAAGGTTGTGCGCGCGTGCGACGTCGAGTACCTGATCCGTCGGTATGGACCCACCGAGGACCGCTACTGAAGACGTTCTCGGCTCAAGACGAAGCGGGGAGAACACTCGCGGATCAAACGCATTTCGTATGCGGGAAACGGTGGAGGAACTACCCACAGGCACTGATGTTTTCGCATCCAGGCTGTTTGAATTTGCAATCCCCACGTGGTCTGCCAATTGGAGCAACTCCACACGGGGGTTGTCAGCTCCGATCGGACCGTCCGATATCATCAGGGTCGGGATGTTTGATTCCGATGCTATTTGTAATAATCGAGTGCACGTGTCCACCTCCCACTGTTCGGCTTTATCGGGGCCTAGCACCACTAGGTCGATTTCCGCCGGAAGAAGCGTTTCATGCCAGTTTTTAGGATCGGGCGAGAGCTCAACGATTTCGCATGTCGCGCACAAATCTAGGTATGGTCCGGTCGATCCGGCTAGGGCGACGGTGAAATCAGGAAGCTCGCGGTAGGTTGAAGCCAGCGCAGCCTGATGCGCGGCTTGCGCCGACTTGTATGCTTCGAGAAGGTTCACGCATACGGCTCGCCATGTTCGGTGATCACCGACCCAGAGCCGTGCGCGTCTTTCATAGTCTCGTCGGAGTTCCGGGTCCACTAGTAGTTCATGCAGACTATTTGCCAGTGCGTCTGGGTCATCGGCAGTGAATAGCGGCGCGATTTCACCCCTAGACGCCAAGTCGCGCTGTGGCTCCACATCTGACATGAGGACGACGCGTCCGGCGGCAAACGCCTCAAGAGGCTTGATAGGGGAGACCATCTCCGTGACTCGGTTGGACTTGCGCGGACACACTATGACATCGAGCGATGCCAAAAGACGGCGCACATCTTCGTGAGGGATTCGACCAACAAAATGTACTACGTCGCCGAGCCCAGAATCGTCGACAAGTCGTTTCAGCGTTGATTCATGTGCACCTGAGCCGGCCAGCACAAGGTGGCACCGTGTTCCACTTGCGTTCAGCTTACCGATCGCATGGACTAGCAGGTCGAGTCCCTCATAGCTTACAAGGCTCCCTGCGAAACCAACGAGTAGTTCCCCGGAGAGCCCCGGCACCGCCTCATACGTCGCGTCTTTGAGAAGTGGCTGTAGGCTTTCGATATCCACTGAATTCGGAACAATAGAAATCCGGTCTCTATCAGCCCCACGTCGAACTAGTTCGTCCCCCAGCTGCCGCGTTATAACGGCAATCGCGTCGGCCTCGCGAACAACAAGGGTTTCAAGAGCGACGTCCAGCTTATAGCGTTCGCTGTGATCCCATCCGTCGTGCATCGCGGAATAAGTGACTTCCCAAAGACCGCGGACCTCGTAGATAAAGGGCAACCCTAGCCTTCTGGCTGCAATGAGGGCTATAAGTGCAGTCTGACTGTTTGAGGCTGCCTGGATCACCGAGGGGCGAAAGTTCAGTGCCTCATCGACGACAGCATCAGCGGCTTCTTGGATGTATCCACCCTTTGGTGCAGAATTGAGTCCAACCGAAGGAATATGAACATATTCAACGCCTCCGACACGTTCAAATTGTCTCGAATGCGGTCGCTCTTCTGTTCCTTTGACATCCCACGGGTATCCGGGACGGCCGAGCACTCGAACATGCTGCCCATTAGCAACCAGTCCTTCAGCAACACCGCGCGTGCGGACAGCATATCCATTCGAATGGAACGTGGGCGTAGCATGAGTGCAGTAAAGAACTCTTTCGGGAACTGGCACCACAAGAGAGCCGTGCGACCGCGGGGGAATACGAGGTAGTTCCGCACATAGATCGGCAGCATCAATGATTTGGCGGGCAAGAAGCTTACCGCTGGAAGTAAAATCGCCCACCAGGTTTGGGTAGCGGTGGAGAAGAGAAGCTGGCTTGGTGATCTCCCCGAGTACATTCCACATGTGGATAAGCAGATCTTCGAGATTACGTCCGGTCGGATCGGTGTGAAAAGCACGTTTAAGTGATTCCAAAACAGTCTCTGTTGGGAGCAACTCTGACTTCGAAGCCAGTCCGGGGGCGATGGGCTCCGAAGGTGATTGCGAGTTGATGAGTCGTGTCTGTGTCGCTGTGTGGGCAACCGCGTCAACTGTGTTTGTACGTTCGCCGGCGGTCTTAGGACGCGTTTCGTTCTCCGCCCGGAGGTCTTGGCTAGATAAGCCCTTGGCTTCTTCACCGGTAAGGAGCTTTACTCGCCGGAAGATACTCGATCCGTACTTCGTGGTCTCAGCTCTTCCGTCTGACATGGTGCGCTGGAGCTGCGTAAAGAATCGGTCGTGTTTTATTAGACGACGTTGTATCGCGCGTTGCATTACAAGTACAGAGGTTGTTGCACCAGCCGTCCCGAGTAACATAAGTGTGAGGCCTAGCTGAAAACTCCAATACTGCAATGCCGTGCCAGCAACAAAGACGATTGCTGAAACTGCAGCTATGATTCGGGTACTCATGGGGCGCCTCTCCTGATGGATCCTTCGGGATTTCGAGTGTATATGCTGGTGAGAGTCTACGGTCATCGGCGTGGGCCGACACAAATTTATTCAGCGCCAAAGCCCCTTCGCGTCGAGAACGGCTCTTTCTATGAGCTTACCTCGGTCGCGGCGGCCGCACTCGTTGTGATCGGTGAACAGTAGCACGATGTCGACGGCCCACCGGCGACGGTCGAGAACGTTCTTCTGCAACAGAGCGAAGAACGACTCCATAGCAGCGTTATCCCCCGCCGCGCCGATTCGTCCCATCGACCCGACAACGCCGTGACGGTCCAGGGCGCGAGTGAACTTCTTCGACCGGAATTGGCTGCCACGATCGCTATGCGTCACGCATCCAGCCACGTCACCACCGCGACGGACCACTGCCATCTCGAGGGCATCGACAGCCAAACACGCCTTCATCCTCGAGCTGATCGAGTAGCCAACGATGCGCGTCGAGCAGGCGTCCTTGATTGCGCACAAGTACAGCTTGCCCTCATCGGTGTGGTGCTGGGAAATGTCGGTGCGCCACAGCTGATTCGGGCCATCGGCTCGGAACTCATGACGGGTTCGTCCCTCGGCGTCGACAACCACGCACAGGTCGTCATGGACGGATAGTCCCGGCCGCTCACCGTTCTTGGCCCGGGCCATTCCGAAGACCGAGAACCAGGCATTGGCCGAACACAGCCGCCACGCGGTCCGCACCGCCATCGGCTCACCGGCAACCTCGGCCTCATCAGCCAGGTACCGGTACCCGAACTCCGGGTCATCACGATGGGCATCGAACAAGGCGTTGGCCCGATAGGCTTCGACGACATCGGCTTCAGGGACCGGCGTGGCCAGCCACCGATAATACGGTTGGCGAGAGAGCTTCAACACCCGACACGACACCGCGACGGGAATCCCGTCGGCGGCGAGCTCTCTCACGAACGGGTAGAGCACAATTGATCAGCAGGCTTCGCCTGCGACAGGTAGGCTGCCGCCCGGCGGAAGACTTCGTTCTCCTGTGCCAGCAGGCGAGTCCGCCGCAGCTCAGCCGACTCGTCAGTGGATTTGCCCGGCTTGTTGCCGGCATCCAGGTCTGCCTGGCGCAGCCATTTCGCGATGGTGTCTTTGTGGACGACGAAGCCCTTAGCGATCTAGGCGATCGTGGTTTTCTCGTCGCGATTCAAAGCCACACGGACGACGTCATCACGGAACTCTTTCGGGTAGGGCTGTGGCATGGTGTCTATCCATCCAGACTTGCCTGAGAACAAGCCAGATCAGATGTCACCAAACCCTGCATCAGTCCCACGCAGGATTCAGGTGCCCGATCAGTACGTCGCCGAATTGTCCATGCTGTGCGGCTATGACGGTGACCTGACGAAACAGGCCACGGCGACATCAAACCGGATTCGGGGCCTGCTGACTGAGATCCACCCCGAGCTGGAGACTGTCATCGGCCCGTACCTGGACCATCCCGCCATGCTGGCCGTGCTGGCGAAAGACCCGACGCCGGAAGCCTTGCGGCATGCCGGCAAGTACGAGGTCGAGACCTTGTTGCGTAAGCGGGCGTCGCGGGTGTGAAAGCGGTGGACTGCCGCGATCTTCACCGCCGTCAACGGGCAGAGAATGGCGATGTCGGGCCCCGACGCGGCTGGACTCGTCTTGCCCCAGTTGGCGACGTCGTTGGCGCAGACACGTGCGTCGCGGGACGAGTTGCTGGCACGTATCGAGGAACTGGTTCAGGCGCATCCGTCTTTCGAGCTCCTGACGTCGATGCCGGCAGTCGGCGTCAGGACAGCCGCGTGGATCCTGACCGAACAGGTGGGAAATGACTTCGAGTCCACCGGACATCTGGCGTTCTATGCCGGCCTGGAGCCGGTGACGTGGCGATCAGAAACGTCGGTCCGAGGGACCATTCGTCCCGGCGGGGTAACAAGATTCTCAAACGGGCTCTGTTTCTGTCCGCGTTCGCGGCGTTGAAGGACCCTTTGTCGAGGGCGTATGGGACAAACGTGCCGAGCATAAGTAGCAACCAAATCCTGATCGTCCTGGCACGGCGGCGTTGCAACGTCTTGTTCGCGACGCTGCGCGACGGTGCCTACTTCCACGCGCCCTCGGCGGCGACAGCTGTCTGAACCGTCCCATGGCGAGGTGGCTGAACAGTCTGGGAGGAAGTTCCCGGACCGATCTTCCTTGCCATTTGAGACCTGGCGAATATTCTTGCGGAATCTGGCCGCTGCCCCTTGACTTAAAACATAGAGGCACCCCCGGGCCATGAGTGGCAGGGAAACCAAGCCGTGCCAGGTCCAGCGACCAGACCCTGTTCGGGGCCCATGAACAAATATAGGGGCACCCTTAACATGAGTTCGGAGCCTATGACCAGCATCAAACCAAGCCGAAACGGGAATTGGCGTTTAAGTTGTGGAACTCAGGTCAACACTTCAGCGTTCGGATCTGCGTCATTCTACTCGGTTAATGAACTGAGCGAGGAGATCAGCGACGATCGAGCGGTAATCCTGTTCTCTGAAATGAAAGGGTTGCGGCCCCCACTTGTGGTCTCGGCCGATCCGAACTTCGTTGCTCGATCTCACCACCGACGCGGCTCGTGATCGCGCCCACTTTCGATACCTCATATAGTCGGCGTTCGCAATAGCGGCTCTGTCTGCGTATTCTTCTGCTTCCGTCGGCTTGACTGACCACAGCCTCGACAACGCTTCGCCGACACCTCGGCCCTGAGACAGATCCCGGCCTGCCTCACGGATACCACGTTGCAGTTTCCGCCGTTTGCGACCGAGTTTAGCTATACAGTCCTGATGCGGATGCTGTACGCCTTCGACGGCTCCCGCCCACTCAATGTCGAGCAGAATCGTCCGGTCCCTGAGTTCCGCGGTGCTCAACCCCTCGATCAGCTTCTCGAAGCCTGTCTTCCAGCGCTCGAAGTGCTCGTCGGTGCCGAACTCGACCAGGCGAGCACCTGCACGACGTGCGTAACGCGCTGCCCCGCATGATGTTACCTCCAGCGAGTTCGTCATCGTGGTTCCGTCCGGAAACAGCCAATAACCTCGGCGTTCATCGACGAGGTCGACGAGTACAAGGTCGAGGTCGTCTGCTTGCTTTACGATTTGCGCGATCCCACTGCCCCTGAGATCGCTTGTCACCATCCGCTTCTGAAACGCCGAGCTCAGTTCGCTGAGATCAATACCGTCAGTCCCGTGCGGGGATTCAAGACTTGTCACAGACTGTCGCGCAACATAAGCCACGACGACTGAGTCAGGTATGAACTCGGCAGTGTCGCGACTGACGCAGGAACCGAAGATCGCAATCTTCATCGGCCGGAGTCCTGTCGGAATGCAGGAGCCGCATCCTGCTGACGAATCCGCTCGCGCTCCCGATACCGCTCATCAGCGATCTTGCGGGCTCGTGAGGCAAGCCTGCGGTTAGTGAAGTCATCGGACGTAGCGACCGTGGAGGCCCGATCCTGGGGATCGGGAGCACGCAGCACAACGCGCTTGTTACCCGGTCGCAGACGCAGCGGCGGAGGTTCGTCGTGGATCCGAGGCGCACTGACGGCTTGAGAAGCAGGCTTCGGCAGTGCCGGGAACTTTGCTTTGGGAAGTTCAGTCGGAATCGTCTCAGGCCACACCTGGGATTCGGCTGCGGCAAGCAGTGGTGCGGGCGTCTCTTCGACTTCATTGAGTTCGTCGGCGCGCTTCTTGTGCCGGGCTTTAACGGCAGCTTTCTTCGGCCGTGCCGCGTGGCGCGGAATCGGATTCTTGATGAGCTCCGGTTCGAGGATGTTGATCTCTTCCTTCACAGCGTTGCTGACGACGTCGTGGAGAAGCTTGTCGGCGATGTCTTCTTTGCCCTTGGCGACGTTCCACGCCCACCACCGGTACTTCTCCGCCACAGCCTCGGCGGGACCGTTCATAAGGATCTCACCCTTGTGCATCCATACAGCGCGCGTGCACAATTCCTGGATCACCTTCGCTGCGTGATTGACGAGCAGCACGGTGCCGGCCTCGGCGAGGAGTTCATCCATGGCGCGTTCGCTGCGCTCGGCGAAGGTCGCATCACCGGTCGACAGAGCTTCGTCGATGAGCATGATCTTCGGT
>Ga0079226_10002349_pt1 | contig 14616 bp, 16 predicted proteins | sample Poulit2014_FD_76345 | JGI IMG/M metagenome (GOLD analysis project Ga0079226, IMG submission 76345) | Agricultural soil microbial communities from Georgia to study Nitrogen management - Poultry litter 2014 | ecosystem: Environmental > Terrestrial > Soil > Agricultural land | place: USA: Georgia... | reverse complement strand
CTTAACTTTTAGTAAGATTACCTCTGACCCGCACTAACGATGATACGCTTCATTCCTCAATATCTTATTCACCCTGAATATCTGCTCCATCAGCATGACTTTCATCATCTGGTGGGGGTAGGTGAGGGTGCCGAAGCTGATTTCCTGGTCGCTTCTCTTCTTCACCGCTTCTCCAAGGCCGTTGCTGCCGCCGATGACGTACACGACGTCGCTCTTACCCGTATTCATCCATCTCTGGTATTCAGCCGCGAGTTTCTCACTGGTATATGTCTTCCCGTGTATCTCCAGTGTCACGACGTGCTGGGTGTCTTTGATCTTCGAAAGTATCCGTTTCGCTTCCTTGTTTTTGATCTGCTCGATATCCTTCTCACTCGCATTATTCGGTTCTTTTTCATCGGCAACTTCCACGAGTTCAATCTTCGCATACTTGCTGATCCGCTTCTTATATTCATCCACCGCCTGGACCCAGTATTTCTCCTTCAACTTGCCAACAGTGATCAAAGTGATCTTCATCCGTCATCATCCTTCCGTGCATCGACTGTCTTTTGATTCCTATTTTAACACGTCTTTATAAAATAAAAATGAACGCCCCCGGATTCTTATCCTGGGGGCGTTCTTGTCCTGCTTATATTCACTTTCCTTTATGATCCGAGTCTCCTTTTACCGAAGTAGAACAGTCCGACGATGAGGCCGAGTGCCGTCATGGCGGTCGCTAAAAGGAGGAATGGCCACGGTCCCCACATGAAGACGAGCGGGGCGGATAATGCGGTGACGAGGCCGCCGCCGAGGAATGGTTCAAATACAAGTTGTTTATAACCGAAACCTTCAGTTGCGGGTGATTTCATCTCCGGGTCGGCGACGCGTATCAGCATCAGACCTGTCGCCGTGACACCTGTGGACTGACCAAAATCACCGACGGCTCTTTCCAGCCAGTAATCCGGCATCATCCTCGGACCGAAGACGAAGAAACCGAATATATTCCAGGCAATACCGAAGCCTGCCAGCAGCAGGAACGGCACAAGGTAATCACCGATGACCGCGATGGAGACGGTCGCAATCGCACTCGTGATCAATATATCCAAAGAGAATCCCTGTATGCTGGTTATGGTGTTCCGGTCCACCAATTGTGAAGCATCATACTTCGTCACGAAAATCTGTACGATGAAAATCGCTTCATCGTCAATCAGCTGCGCCTCAACCAGTTGACAGCGAAACTGCACGAAACATTGACGCAGCAGTGTCTTAACTTCTGGATGCACCCGAAAACGGTTGATCGTCCGGTAGCTGGGTTCATACCCCTGCGCCAGCCACATCATCCGCACACTGTCTTCCAGTAATGCTTCGATCTTACGACCGGAAAATACGGATTGGGTATAGGCACATAGGATGATTTTCATCATCATGCGGGGATGATAGGCCGGGCAGCCTGTTTCACGCAAGAAACCGTTGAACGCATCATCCGGAATCTGTTCCACCATTTGATGCACGGTAAAAGCGATATCGTTTTCTTTCAGTTTTCTCTCCAGATCCAGCGGCAAAACCACTTGATTCATGTTATAATCTTTAAACATAGGGATACCTCCGATAATTGGGTTGTGGTGACTTTAATTTTATCAGAAGGTGTCCCTTTTGTTTACAAAAAACAAGATATATTTGTTATAAAAATGAAGTGAGGCAGTCACAATTCAGAATTGTGACTGCCTCGCTTATCTTCTTAATCTACTGGGGAGTTTTGTCCCAGCCTCTTTCATATTCCAAGTTTCATCTACATCAGGACTTCCGTCCATATCTTCAAAGCGGTGGCCAATATGAGCAAGGCCAAAATCCACTGAAGGATTTTAGTGTTCATATTCTGTCCTGCCTTCGCGCCCAGTGGGGCGGCAATCAGGCTCGCTATAATCATGATGACTGCGGGGCCATAGAGCACCTGGTCCGTCACGACTTTACCGATGGTCGTACCGATGGATGATATGAACGTGACGGCAAGGCTTGTGGCAATCGTCACCCTGGTCGGTATTTTAAGGACAACCAGCATGATCGGGACAAGGATGAATGCACCCGCAGCACCGACGATTCCCGCTGCTGCACCGGTGATGAATGCAAGTACTGCTGCCAGCGGACCGTTGAATTCCAAATCATCTCCGGGGGTATAGGGGACTTCCTTCTTCGGCATGAACATCATGATGACGGCAATGGATGCCAAAATCGCATAAACGATATCTATCTGCGTCTCAGTCAGAAATTCAGATCCATAGCCGCCGAGCAGGCTTCCTATCAGGATCGCGCCACCCATATAGGCGATCAACCGCATATGCAAGTAACCACTGCTCTTATAGGCCCATACACCCGCGATTGTGGCAAAGAACACCTGTACGGCACTTATACCTGCCACCTCGTGGGAAGTGAAGGCCGCGACCCCAAGAATTGAAGGGATATACAACAGCATCGGATATTTGATGATCGAACCACCGATCCCCACCATCCCGGAGATGAAGGAACCGATGAACCCGATCAGAAATACGACAACTATAAAGGAGATGTCCATTACTGCATCGCTGCTTGAATGCCGGCATAGCCGTTTTCAATATTGACCACGTTCTCATAGCCGCGTGCTTTAAGGACACTCATGGCGATGGCTGAACGTACACCTGACTGACAATGGACATATACTGTATCTTCTGTGCTGAACGGTACTTCTTTTTCGTCAAGCTGTCCGAAGTGTACATGATACGCATTGTCCAGGTTGCCCGCTTTGTACTCGGAAGATGAGCGGACATCAAGGATATGCTTGTTTTCAAGCTCCTGTACAAACTCTTCCGGTGAGACATTTTCGTAAGCATCATCAAAGTACTTATCCGCTTTGTCTTCAGGGATGATCATTTCAAGGTTGTCGAAACCGATTGATGCCAGATCTTCCTGGAGCGTCCTGGTGTCTTCAGGGTTTGCGATTACCGTCATCGGCTGATCATAATCCACATACCATCCTGCAAACTGAAGGAATTTATCGTTGTAAGGGACGTTGATGGCACCTTTCTTGAAGCCTTTCTTGAATTCTTCCTTGCTCCTCAGGTCGAACAGCTGACCGGGAAGTTCGTCAGGGGTGCCGACTTCGACTTCCTTCACCTTGAATTCAGGCAGGCCTTCCTTGTTCACTTTCTTCATCTGGGCGAAGTAGCTTGGCGGCTCTGGCTGATCACTTGTCAACTCTTTAATGAACGCATCTTTTTCCTCGAAGCTGAATACCCAGTTGCTTTGACGTTCATAACCGAGTGTCGATAATGGAACCGCACCGAGTGATTTACCGCATGCACTGCCTGCACCGTGGCCCGGCCACACCTGCATGAAGTCTGGATAATCATTCAATTTTTTGAGGGAATCGAACATATCGTTCGCGCCTTCTTCGGTCGTGCCTTCCATCTTGGCAGCCTCTTCAAGCAGATCCGGACGGCCAATGTCCCCAACGAAGAGGAAGTCGCCTGTGAAGATGCCCATAGGCTCATCGCTGCCGCCGCCGCGGTCGGTCAATACGAATGAAATGCTCTCAGGGGTATGTCCAGGTGTATGGACGACTTTAAGTTCTACATTACCAACATTGATGATGTCGCCGTCTTTCAAATAGACGGTACCTTCCGGCATATTTTCGTATTTCCAGTTCTCATCGCCTTCATCGGATACATAGGCAGTCGCGCTGAAACGCTTTGCTGCATCACGGAGCCCGGAGGCAAAGTCGGCATGGATGTGCGTCTCCGTCACCTGGGTGATGTTGAATCCTTCTTCTTTCGCCACTTCCTCATATTCATCAATGACGCGTTTAGGGTCGATGATGATTGCTTCCTGCGTCTTCTGGCAGGCCACCATATAAGAAGTCTGTGCAAGTTTTTTATCGAAAAATTGTTTAAAGAACATTTAAATACACTCCTTGAATTTTAAATTGATTGATTTTGTCTGTTTTTTAATTGCCGATCGGCATAATCCCGCTCCAATTATATGAACAGGTTCAGGTTGCCGTTTTCCGCATCACCAAGATAAGTGCCCACGCCGCCGAAATTGACGTTGGGGAGAAGTTCGTCTTCATCGATGGCCATGATATCCATGCTCATTGTGCAGGCAACCATCTTGACGCCGAGTTTGTCGGCTTTCTCTATCATTTCAGTAAGCGCGTCGACTTTCTTCTTCTTCATTATATATTGGATCATTTTAGACCCCATTCCGAACATGTTCATGTTGGAGATCGGAAGTTTGGAGGCGGATTTTGGCATCATCATGCTGAATGCCTTATCCAGACCGGATTTATTCTTTTTCGGTGCATTTGGATTTTTGATGACATTCAGTCCCCAGAAAGTGAAGAACATGGTGACATCTTTGCCCATGCTTTTCGCACCGGTGGCGATGATGAATGAAGCCAGTGCCTTATCCATATCACCGCTGAACACGACCATCGTCGCGCCGTCTTTCGTTTCGACCATCTGATGGCCTTCGCCCTCGCTTTTTGTCTTAGGGGCGTTTTTCTGCATCACCACTATGACCCTGTCTTCCAATTTTTCATTTTTAAGGACAGAGTGCCCTGTCTTGCGGGCCCATGCTTCAATGTCTGTACAAAAACCGAAGTCTGTGACCGTGATTTCCATCTGCTGTCCTGGCTCGAGTTCTCCCATCACTTCATTGACCTTAAGAAGCGGACCCGGACATTGGAGGCCGCTTGCTTCCACCTTTACCCGGTTCGGATCGATTTCAACATTCTCTTCCGAAACGTTTTCAGAAGCCGATGCGGTTTTCTGTGCACTGTCATATTTACCGGTGTAGGCAGAGTAGCCTTCTTCAAGGTTCACTGCGTCAAAACCATTGGTCTTCAGTATTTCCACTGCATTTGCACCGCGTTTACCCCGCTGGCAGTATACATGGATTTTTCTGTCCTTCGGCAGTTCATCCAGACGGTTTTCAATTTCATTCACGGATACATTGTCTGCCTCAGCAATGTGTCCCATTTCATATTCAAAAGGTTCTCTTACATCCAACAGATATTCATTTGCTTCGACCAATCGGTCGGCATCATTAATGTGGTACTTAGTCTCTGTGTTACTCATATTGCTAAATCATCCTCCTGTTTTTAATACCTATAGGGGTATAATACCAACGCTATTTCAGTTTGTCAAATACCTAGTTGGGTATTTATTTCCGGAAAATAAAAACAGATGGGATCATCTGCTCTTATTTAACAATTCAACTGCTTCTTTGACGAGTTCATCTGTATCCTCATCAGGGTTGTTCATCGTTTCTTTCACGCACTCCACAAGGTTCTCACTGACGATGACGTTCATCGTCCGGTTGAGTGCGCTTTTCGCTGCGCTCAATTGGGTTACGACATCTTTGCAGTCCTTGCCTTCTTCTATCATTTTCAATGCACCGTTGATCTGACCCTGAAGACGGTTGATTCTGTTGACGATGGCTTTATCATAAACTGTTTTATCTTCCAGTTTGACCATTTACATCACCTTCTAAAAATTTTTGATGACGCCACAACGTCATGTACTATATACATTATAGGCCCTTATATATTTTTTGTCAAATACCTATAGGGGTATATAGACAATGTCTTTCGGAAAGGCGGGGTACCCGGGTCGGGCTGGAAAATATATTAACCATCCTTTTAAGGTGTGTTAAGGGAATTATGATGTCTCTTTTATACTTATACTTATGACCTTTCGGTTAAAAACTTAAACATTTAAAAATGGAGACCGGGCTGCAGACATCATGAATTCATCAGACGATCTGTACCGTGCCGAGTAACTCTGCAGAAACCGTGCCTGACTTTATGACATAATCCCTCAAGGCATCCAATGCCCTGACATCCAGATTCCGGCGGTTTTCACCATATTTCATGGGGATGCCTTGAACCGTCACGAATGAGGCAAGGTAATACCGGTTTTCGTCCAATGGCTCCCCATTGATGAATACATCCTGGATGCGCATCCCTTTGGGATTTTCAATCTTTATATACATTTTCAAACCCATGCAGCGCTTCAAGTATCCACCCATCTGATCGTACGGGTCGCTGGCAAAAGTGCTTTCCATATTCTCTTCCATCATATCTATGATTTCACGGCCGCTCAGATGAGTCACTGAGACAGGGGGATTGGTCGGTATGATGTTCCACAAATCGTTCATCGTCACCGGACCGGCAGGAATCGGTGCACCATACCGCCAGCCGTTTGAAAAGGCGATTTCTGCATCTGAGGCAGCCAGCAGTGAATTGAGAAGCAGGTTGTCCATAGTCGTTTCGAGCTGGTTATATCTGTGCAGATTCGTACTTGTATGCCCGATCTCTTCATTCATTGTCTTCCTGTATGGTTTTGCAGCATCATCAATCATGGCCTGAACTTCTTCATCAGGCCTGATTCCCTCTTCAATTTCCATCAACTGATGGGAATGACTGATGATCCGTCCATCTCGCACTTCCAGGTCCAGTCTACCGATATGTGTGCCGTGACATCCGGATTGGATGATCAGCGCACCATTCACTTCGGCAGGCTGCCTTAACGCATTATGGGTATGGCCGCTCAACAGAATATCTATACCATCCGTCTCTTTGGCAAGCTTCACATCCTGCGGGAAACCGAAGTGTGAAAGCACAATCACGAGATCGACCGCTTCATCCTGCCTGAGCTGGGCCGTCCTTTTCCGTACTTCTTCCACCCCCAAAGTAAAACGGAGACCTTCAGAAAAATGTTCCGGCATCATTTTGTCCACTATATGCTCGGCAAGGCCGATCACTCCTATTTTCAAGCCGGCCCGTTCCATGATGACGTAGGGCGGGAAGACCGGTTCACCTGTGCCCTCATCGTAAATATTGCATGCAAGCATCGGATAATTCAGATTGGAGAGCAAGTTTTCAAGCTGGCCCGGCCCATAGGCGAAATCCCAATGGGTGGTCATGGCATCGATTTGCAGGGCATTCAAAATGGGAAGGAGCACCTCCCCCTGAGAGTCCACCACAGGGTAAGTGCCGTGGAATGTATCCCCATTATCAAAGATGAGCACCCCCTCCGGGTCCTTTTCCCTCGCTTCCCTGAGAACCGTTGCAATACGCGCATATCCGCCGGCATTCCTAAACTGTTCCTTTCCATTTTCTATGAACATTTCCGGGTGAAGATCCAAGTAGCCATGTATATCGTTCAGTTGAAAAATCGTCAAATGCTTTTTATCCTCCAATGATCGTTCCTCCATTTTCCAGCGAAATTTTAAAAATGTATCTGATGACAAGTATAGAAATGAAATGTGAAAATTCTATGAAGCCGGGGGTAAATAGAAAAAATAAAGATGGATATGAACGTACTTTCATCATATTTTCACATTCGCCCTTTATCATGGCATGAGTGAAGGGTGAGAGGAGGAGAAGAGATGATCGTTACAAACGCCATGATATCGATGGTCACTATCGTGACAAGCTTGATTGCAGGAGGCGGCATATATTACATATTCAATGAAAAGTCCCGTGGCATCAAGCTGAAGCAGATCGAGGAAGTTTCATCTGTTCTCATCAATTTTGTGCTCCTCATCTGGCTTTCAAAAGTGATCCTGAATTTCTCTTCATTCCTGAGCGAGCCTCTGACGATATTGGCATATCCAGGGGCCTCGGACACATTCTATCTGGCTTTCATATTCAGTTCAGCTTGGTTCATGTACCGGTATGCAAGGGATAAGAGGGACAGAGGTGCCCTTATAGAGACTTTTTCAGTCATATTCCTCCTCTCCTCCATCGTCCATGAACTGATTCAATTGGTGTGGAACGGCAATCCTGATGCTTTTGGCCATATAGTGCTGGCTGCCTTGATTTTAATCGTCTTTTTGATCCTGGAGAAAAAAGTCGATATGAAATACCTGCTCATGGGACTTTTAGTCATATGGTCCGCAGGCATGATGCTGCTGTCCAGCCTTTATCCCGTGGTTACGGTTTTCGGCTATACGATGCTTCCGGACTTCATAGTCCTGTTTTTCATAGTGAGCAGCCTCATCATAATTTTTACAGTTGGAAAGGAAGATGAATCATGACAGGTATCGAAGCCGATACGATGATACTCGTAGGGGCCGTCTGGGCTATGGCTGCAGGGGCGCTATCATTCCTCTCGCCATGCGTCCTGCCGCTTTTCCCCGCCTTTATTTCATATATAACCGGAGTCAGCGTCAAAGAACTTCAGGGGGATAAGAATACAAAACTCAGAAGCCATATACTCAGCCACTCCCTGGTTTTCCTGTTCGGTGTATCTTTTGTGTTCATCAGCCTCGGGGCCGGCGCCTCATTTTTGGGGCAGTGGGTACAGAGCCTGCTTCTCGGAGACTCCGGGCTGCTCCTGCAGCGGATTGCAGGAGTCTTCATACTCGTCATGGGCCTTTTCGTGGGGGGATGGATAAACATTCCTTCCTTGATGAAGGAAAGAAGACTTCAGTATTCAAAGAAATCGGTGGGGTATATAGGTACATTTTTTGTCGGTCTCGGTTTTGCGGCCGGATGGACCCCCTGCATCGGGCCCATATTCGGTTCGATTCTGCTGCTTGCCGCAAGCGACCCCGGACAGGGCATGATATATACCGTCATGTATGTCATAGGGTTCGCCATACCGTTCATCGTTTTGAGCTTCTTTCTTGGCTCTACACGGTGGATTGTCCGCTATTCAGGAATCATCATGAAAATCGGTGGTGCGGTGATGATTGCCATGGGACTCGTATTGTTCCTGGGCATGATGCCGCGTATTACAGAATTTTTACTCGACCTTGTGGAGGGTACATGGTTGGCAAAATTAGGATAACAGGAGGATTTTTATAATGAAGAAAATTATACTGGTGATATTGGTCGTCGGCATGGTCGGATGGGCAGTTTATGAGTTTATAGGAGGGTCGTCCGAAGAGGATGCGATCATCGAACAGAATGAGTCAGAGGATGTGGGGCTGGCTGAGGGTCAGACGGCACCGGACTTCCTGCTGGAGACGCTCGAGGGGGATGAAGCCAGGCTCTCGGAGTTCAGAGGTCAGCCGGTCATCATCAATTTCTGGGCGACATGGTGCCCGCCATGCAGGGCTGAAATGCCCGACTTCCAGGAACTTTATGAAACAGAGGACGTTGAAATCCTGGCAGTGAACCTGACTGAATCAGAACAGAGCGAGCAGGGCATAGAGGACTTCATCGATGAACTGGGTTTAACGTTCCCGATTCCTATGGATGTTGAATCAGATGTTTCAGAAATGTACGAAGTACAGGCATATCCCACTTCATATATAGTCGATTCCGAAGGGAAAGTGCAGTTCGTGGGAAGAGGTGCAATCAATTATGATATTATGCAAAGAGAACTATCCAATATAAACTAAACGATCCTTTGATATGAAAAGGTTATGAGGTGTCAATGATGAAACAGAGGATTCTCGTTGTCGAAGATGACAGTATGATAAGAAGATTGATAAAAATCAACCTTGAGAAAAATGGTTATGACGTTGTGGAAGCAGCTGAAGGGGAAGAAGCAAAAGAGGTATTCATGGCTGCACACCCATGTCTTGTGATCCTCGATCTGATGCTGCCGAAAGTGAGCGGGGAAGAGTTCTTTCAATGGATCCGGGCCCAGGAACGAAATGAAGTGTCTGTCATCATGCTTTCTGCCAGATCACGGGTGACCGATAAGATCGAAGGGCTTAAGATGGGTGCAGACGATTACATTACAAAGCCGTTTGAGCCGGATGAACTCACTGCCCATGTGGAAGCCGTTTTAAGGCGGACTGGCCAGTTCTGTCAGAAAATTTCTCATGACGGGCTGTGCATCAAGCCGCGTAAAGGGGAGGTACAACTTTACGATACAGATATTTCATTGACGAAACATGAATTCAATCTGCTTTATTTCTTCATGCAGCATCCGAACATCATACACGACAGGGAGACATTGCTTGAACATTTGCACCCTTATGCAGAAGCTTCGGTGATGGACCGGACCATTGATGCCCACATCAAGAAACTGAGGGAAAAAATTGAGGAAGATACTTCCAGCCCCCAGCGTATACAAACCGTCCGGGGAATGGGGTATAAATTTGTCGTTCAGTAGAATAATCAGGAAGTTTTCGCCGCAGGATTTCCTGTGGCGGCTGTCGACTTTGAACATCATTGTAATCACTGCCGCTATACTTTTGAGCGGACTTGCCATCTACAATACGGCCTGCGCCCTGGTTGGTTCGATGGGCGGCCTGAATGACCTCCAGCAGGCCTGGTTCAATTCGCTCCTCTTCAACTACCTGCTCATCTTCATTTCAGTGACGATCGTCTCCGGCAGCCTGCTCCAGTACTATGTGACGAAAAAGTTGGTCAACCCTGTCCAGAAGCTCATTGAATCCACCAAACAGATGAGGGAGGGGGAGTATCCGGACCCTGTTTCCGTCTCCGCCCGAGGTGAGATTGGGGAACTCGCGGGTCATTTCAACGGATTGGTCGCCCAGCTCAAATCAAATGATGAGGACCGCAATAAACTGGTCTCCGACCTCTCTCATGAACTCCGGACGCCCCTCACCAACCTGAATGGCTATTTGAAAGCCCTGAGGGATGGTGATATCCAGGGCGATGAAGAATTGTACGATGCACTGCTGAATGAATCAAAACGCCTCACCGAGATGACCGAGCAGATGGAGCTTTTAAAAGAGTGGGGAGAGACGGCATCGCATCATTATACGAAATTGGAACTCATGAATATTACAGAGCTGACAGAGCAATGTGTGGAGATGTTCCAGCTTAGCTTGAAAGAACCAACATAACATTGATGACTGACATGGAAGATTACAAATTCAAAATGAATGCCGATGGTGTGCAGCAGGTGGTCACGAACCTGATCGATAACGCGGTGAACCATCATCACGGCACTGCCCCCATAGAAGTGAAGGGCAGGATACAGGACGATTTTTATCATGTGTCGGTCAGCGGACCGGGGCCTCTCATACCTGCAGACGAAAGGGAACGTATATTTGAACGGCTCTATCGCCTCGACACCTCCAGATACCGCGGTACTGGCGGCAGCGGCCTCGGCCTTGCAATCGTAAAAGAGATCATCAATAAACATGAGGGTGAAACCGGGGTCTCGTCAGAGGACGGCATCAACACTTTCTGGTTTACACTGCCCGTAAAATGATTTCCAGGCTTAAAACCCCCAAAGTCCTAATAGCGGACGTTGGGGGTTTTTATGAACCGCTTCTATTTCTGATACCGTTTCATACTGTTTCGTTTATGGCCGCTGAAGTTGCCTTTCAGAGTCATCGGTGCATCAAGGTTCACCAGGAACAACACGAGGGTTGTGTCTTCGTTCAGCTTCACAGTCGTCAATTCATCAGGGCTGCCCGTGATGCCGTCGCCCTTATCAAGCGATTCACCCGAAACTTCAATGCGCCCGTCCATGACGTACAGCCACGGTGTCATCGCCTCTTCGGTTGGAATCCGGATTTCATCGTCGGTTTTGCCATGCAGATCAAACACAGCAACTTCATTGCGCACCACCATCGGCGGATTCATTGATCGGGGACCCGCGATGAGGTTCCACTTGGAATCGGACTTGATCTCCCGGTCCCAAAACTGCACGTCGGGCTGCAGATCCTCTTCTTCGGGACGGATCAGTATCTGCAGCATCTCATTGCCTTCGTCCGGTGTCGATTCTTCGTGGTGGAACTCGTCTCCTGCATTCATCACCATCAGTCTGTCCGGGGTCAGCAGCACTTTGTTGTCCTCTGTATCACGGTGGAGCATCTCGCCTTTGTAAATATAACTCAGTATTTCATCATTGTGATGCAGGTGCATCTTTATGAGGTAATCCTCGGCCAGATGCACATGATCGAAGCGGCTGAGGGGGCCGAAAGCATAATCTTCACGGTCGAAATCCTGGAAGGCCAGGCCCGGACGCCTCGTACGGACGCGGAAGTCTTCATCACCATACCGGAAATATTGATCGTTTCTTAATATATTCATGCAATCCTCCTTATATCAGGGCATTTTGACAGGAAGGGGGAGGGTGGTGAAACCCAGGGTGCGGCATCCTCTTTATTTTCCACGTACCCTTTTCCGGGACATATCACTCCTTTATATAATTGACAGATCCCCCGGCAGGTATTTTGAAGTTTGAGCGTCCATACAGCGACGGCACACAATAAAACCCGCATCATCCGTTTTTTGGATGATACGGGTCAATGTCCATACATTCAAAGTTCCAGATCCCGGATGGTCGATTCCCTTATTTCCTGCAGCAGTCCGCTGTCTTCAATCAATGATTGACCGTAGGAAGGGATGATTTCCTGGATTTTCGGCGTCCATTTGTCCATGTATCCGGAAAAGCTCTTCTCGAAGACTTCGAGCGCCGTCGATACCGACACGGATGCGCCCGGCGACTCCCCGAGCAGAGCGATGACGGTATTATCCTCGGAATGCACGACTTCTGTCCCGAACTGGATATATCCGCGGCCATGTTCTTCGGTGTCCTTGATGACCTGCACGCGTTTCCAGGCAACATGCAGATCCCAATCTTCATCTTTTGCATCCGGTACGAATTTACGCAGTTCCTTCATACGGTCTGCCTTATCCATCATCACCTGCTGTATGGAATATTTGACCAGCGGCAGATTTTTCGCACCTGCTGAGAGCATCGTCAGTAAATTATCCGATTTGAGCGATCTGAAAAGATCCATGTTGGAGCCTTCCTTCAGGAATTTCGGTCCGATTGCCGCAAAAGGACCGAACAATAAGCTTGTCTTGTCTTCCAGATAACGCCTGTCGAGGTGGGGCACCGTCATCGGCGGTGTGCCCTTCGGCTCCTTGCCGTATACTTTGGCGTCGTGACGGTCGACGACTTCCGGATTGTTGCAGACCAGGAACGTGCCGCTGATCGGAAATCCGCCGAGCTGCCTGCTCTCCGGTATGCCCGTCTTCTGCAGCAGCGGGATGGCGTGGCCGCCCGCACCGATGAAGATGTGATCCGCTGTATGGTATTCAACCGTATCACTTTCAAGATTCCGTACCTTCACTTCCCACTGGCCGTTCTCCATCTGTCTGAAGTCAGCCACTTCATGACGGTAATGGACTTCCGCACTCTTATGGTTACTTATATCACCCACCATTTTCCGCGTCAGTTCACCAAAGTTCACATCAGTGCCGCCGTCCATCCTGCTTGCCGCTACACGTTCATCAGTCGCACGCCCTTCCATCATCAGCGGCATCCATTCAGCCAGCACCTCATGGTCTTCGGAGTACTCCATGCTTTCAAACATCGGAAGCGGGGAGAGTGCTTCATACCGCTTCTTCAGGAAATTCACATTTTCTTCGCCATATACAAAACTGATATGGGGCAGAGGACGGATGAAGGCCCGGGGATCATCAATATGTTTATTTCTGACCAGATAGGACCAGAATTGCATCGATATCTCAAACTGCTCATTGATTTCCTTGGCTTTTTCTATATCTACAGAACCGTCTTCCTGTTCCACCGTATAATTCAGTTCGCATAATGCCGCGTGACCCGTGCCGGCGTTATTCTGTCCGTGTGAGCTTTCCATTGCGGGTGCATCCAACCGTTCAAACAAAAGGGGAGTACTTGAATGTCTATCAATGAATCAAATCTAAAAAGGGCAATTAGCAAGGAAACTTCTTTAACTAAGAAAGTAAAAGATAAAGAAAGAAGTAGAGCACGAGAACATAAAAGACTTGAAAGCAAAACTAAAAAGAAGAATCTTACAAACACAGATTTAACTGCTATTGAGAGACTGAGAAAATCAATTCTAAAATATGATTCTGAAATAGCAAATCTCTACCATGAGATTAGCAAAAATAAAGAAACTATCGAAAAATATCAAAACAAGGTAAATCAAGAAAATCTCAGACAACAAAGAGCAATGACAGCTACAATAACGAATAGTAATATTAACAACCAGAATTATTATAAAGAGAGTCAGCATACTCATGACGAGCTTTTAAAATTGGCTAATGAAGTAAAAGGTACTGTAAAAAAGAAAGAAAATGTTGAATATGATGTGTTTCTATCACATTCACATAAAGACAAAATAGATTACGTTTCAAAGCTATCAGATATTTTGACCAAGAAAGTACTAATTGTCTTTGAAGATAGTAAAGTATTTAAAATAGGGGACAGTCAAACAGACATGATGAACCAAGGAATACGTAATTCGAGATTTGTTGTATTATTTATTTCAGACGACTTTATGAAAAGTAAATGGTCTGAATACGAGTTTAAAGGGTTTTTAAATAGAGTTATGAAAGATGATCAAGTTAAAATCTTACCAATTTGGCATAAAGTAAATGCTGAAGATGTGTATGAATACAATCCATACCTTGTAGATTTATTTGCATTAAATACTTCTCAAGCTACTATCCAAGAAATTGCTGATAGTATATATGAGGTTGTGAATGAATCACAGAATTGAAAACAAAAAAGACTTAGTATCAATTTTCTATATTAAGTCTTTTAAGTCGTTCCCATCCCCTAATAATCGATAATAATTTTACAAAAACCTCATCAACGATGATACGCTTCATTCCTCAATATCTTATTCACCCTGAATATCTGCTCCATCAGCATGACTTTCATCATCTGATGG
>Ga0079226_10002347_pt1 | contig 14619 bp, 13 predicted proteins | sample Poulit2014_FD_76345 | JGI IMG/M metagenome (GOLD analysis project Ga0079226, IMG submission 76345) | Agricultural soil microbial communities from Georgia to study Nitrogen management - Poultry litter 2014 | ecosystem: Environmental > Terrestrial > Soil > Agricultural land | place: USA: Georgia... | reverse complement strand
GTGATGTGCGTGGGCGGTTTGGGTTGCTTAGGTTATCTCTCCGTGGTATCCGGTGTGTTGTTTGAGCAATGGGGCCCAAGTTGGGCGGCCTTCGCTATTGGTATTATTTCCGCTGTGGTGGATAACATTCCGGTGATGTTTGCGGTGTTAACCATGTCACCTGAAATTAGCCATGGCCATTGGTTGATGATTACGTTAACCGCAGGTGTGGGCGGTAGCTTACTTTCTATTGGTTCTGCTGCGGGTGTGGCGCTCATGGGAGCGGCACGCGGGCATTATACCTTTATGAGCCATATTCGTTGGTTGCCTGCCATTTTCCTAGGCTATGTAGCCAGTGTTTTGGTACATGTTTGGTTGAATGGTGCTGATTTCACCGTATTTAATTAATACGGTAGCAGCATGCAAAAAAGGCGCCTCTGGCGCCTTTTTTTGTGTCTGCTTAAACGTGCATTTCAAGCACATGCACTAAAGGTTTTCCACGGTTTTCAGGCAGTGAAAGCTGCGCATAATAATCTTCAGGGTTGTGCACTACCACGTGCTTAAAACCGAGCTTTTGGTAATGAGGCGCGATAGCTTCAAGATTATTGAAGTGAAAGTTTACATTGCTGCGCGACACCCAGCCCAATAACTCACTTAAAGTTTTCATGACTTTTTTGTTGGGGTCATTATCCAGTAATGGGTAGTTATCTGTGAGGTAGTAACCCTGCGGGAACTGTTTTAGTAGTTGGGCGAGTTTTCGCCACACGGGAGCGAGGGAGTCTAATTCAAAGTAATTAATGAGTCCTTCTGTAATGACGAGCACAGGCGCATCTTTGTCAAGATGCTGAGTGAATAGCGTTTCAAGGCCTAATGCATCTTGTCTGAAAAAGTCTAAAGGCAAGGCAAAGTGGCGTTGTGAGTGTGCTCCCACTTTCTTCAGAAGCTTGTTTTTGCGCTTTGCCATGGCGGGCAAATCGGCTTCAAGGTAGCGAAGCTGTGGGTATTGTTGGCAAAAGCGCGCACCACGGGGGGATAAACCGCAAGCGATTTCTACCACTTGCAAGTTTGGATGACGCTCTATGGTTTGGTGTAATAAGTGATCAATAATTAAATGCCGTTGCAACAAAAAAGTACGAATGTTGCCACCGATAATGTGTTTGCCCGCCCACTCAAAGGGGCTTAAAGCGTAGTATAAAAAACGCCCAGTGGCTGTTTGCCATTGTGGGTTAGAAAGGCCATTTTTGGCCCACACTTGGCCAGTATAATGGGCTGTAAAACTGATTGAAGACGTATCCATAAATCACCGACGATTACGCTTAAATGCGCTCGTGCTGCCGGTTAAGAGGGTGGCCACACAGGCGCAACACTAAATTTTCTAAAGGTTGCCAAGCCTTTCCGGGGAGTAGGCCTTTAAGGGCTTGATCCACCAAAGCGGTTTGGGCCATGGCTTCTATTAAGGTGCGCGCGCCTAAGCGTTGCGCCACTTGCTGATACTGTTGTTGCTTAGAAAAGTGCACATAATCTTGTGCTTTGGTGCCACTGGCAAGGGCCAATAATACGCGGCAGTCCCGCCTTAAAGCCCATAGCACTAAAGGTGGTGCTTCCCCTTCTTCTTCCAAGCCCTGCAAAATACGCAGTGCTCTAGGCGCATCTTGGGCTAAGATAGCCTCGCTAATATCAAAGCTGTCATAACGGCTGCTGGTGCCTACTGCGGCTTGAATTTGGGCGGGGGTAATTTCACCTTGCGGGAATAATAACGCAAGTTTTTCAACTTCTTGGGCGGCGGCAAGCAGGTTGCCTTCATTGCGCTCTGCGAGCAATGCTAAAGCGTCTTGATGGGCTGTGAGTTGATGCTGGCGCAAACGGTGCTCTAGCCACTGAGGTAACTGTGTGTTGGTGATTGTCGGTGCCTCAAGGGTGGCGCCATGTTGTTGTAATGCCAGGTAAGCGCTTTTCTTTTTATCCCCTGCTTTGAGCTGCGTGCTAGAAATTATTAGCACCGTATCAGGGGTGGCGGTGCTAATAATACTTTCAAGAATGTCGTTGCCTTGGCGATCGGGGCGGCGCGCACCGAGATGAATTTCGATAAGCTGCTGCTGGCTGAATAGTCCCATGCTTTGGGTGAGGTTATAGACGTCGGCCCAATTGATGCCAGCATCTGCATGCAGGCTGTGTCTTTCGTTGTGACCACGATTAAGTGCTGCAGCGCGGATTTGGTCTGTGGCTTCTTGTACGAGTAAGTGCTCGTCGCTACTGACCCAGTAAGCAGGCAGCAGCTCACGGGAAAGGTGTGCTGTGAGCTGCTCAAGCTTAAGGTTCATCGTTGCTATCTTCGTCGTCAGCTTCGTTGGTGAAGAGGTAGGCGCTAGCTGCATTGAGCTGGCGCAAAATTTGCCAAGCAGCATCTTGGTACATGGTGCCTTTAATGGCTCTTTCTTCGTCGCTGGAAGCGGTGGCGTTAGTAGGATCCACGTGTACAGTACGAGTCAGGCTGACACGCCCTTTTTCGGTGAGAGGTGTGCCGTTAGCTTCTAGCAGCATCCAACTAATGTGATAATCGAGCTCGGTTTCGGCGGCGCGACCTTGGGCATCCACCGCTACGGTGCGGCGGTCGAAGCGTTCATCACTTAGGCGCAGTTGAAACTCGCCGCTACTGTGCACATCCACTTTGCTGCTTTCTAGGGCTTCCACAAGTAAATCGTGAATATCAAAGCTGCCACCACGCACATCCACACTGCCCAAGTCAAACAGCAGTGGAGAGCCGCGCAGCTGCCAGCCGCAAGCACTGACAGCCAAGCCAAGCAACAGAGTAATGCTGAGCGCGCGTAGCGTTTTCATTAACTCACCACTATGTTTACAAGTTTGCCAGGTACCACAATGATTTTGCGAATGGTTTTGCCTTCGGTAAAGCGTTGTACGTTTTCGGAGGCTTGGGCCATTTCTTCAAGGGCGTCTTTGTCGGCATCGGCAGGGGCGTCGATGCGTGCACGCAGCTTGCCGTTCACTTGCACCACGAGTTCAATGGTGCTTTTTACGCGGGCGGCTTCGTCCACGTCTGGCCAAAGCTCATCTTCAATATGGTGAGTGTTGCCAAGTACTTGCCAGAGATGGTGAGTAATGTGTGGCACCACAGGGGCAAGGAGCAATAAAGAAGAGGAGAGAGCCTCAGCCACAGCAGCTTTATCTTGCTCCTCTTTGAGTAAGAAACGGCTAATGTGGTTGCACAGCTCCATCACTGCTGCGATAGCCGTATTAAAGGTTTGGCGGCGGCCGTAATCGTCACTCACCTTAGCAATGGTGTCATGGGTTTTTTGGCGCAGCTCTTTGGCTTTATCTGAAAGTGCGTCTACCTTGAGCTCAAGGTTGGCGGTGCCTTGGTATTCGTGCACTAAGCGCCACAAGCGGTTAAGGAAGCGGCTAGCGCCTTCCACACCCTCGTCGTTCCACTCTAGGGACTGCTCCGGCGGTGCAGCAAACATGGTAAATAAGCGCACTGTATCGGCGCCGTATTTATCAATTAGCTCTTGCGGGTCCACTGTGTTGCCTTTGGACTTAGACATTTTAGCGCCGTCTTTCAGCACCATGCCTTGGGTAAGCAAACGCTTAAAGGGTTCGTCTGATTCCACTAATCCTAAATCGCGCAAGAGCTTGTGGAAGAAGCGGGCATAGAGTAAATGCAAAATGGCGTGCTCAATGCCCCCAATGTATTGGTCCACGGGCAACCAGTAGTTAGCTTGGGCAGGGTCTAGCATGGCCTCTTTACTAGGACTGGCGAAACGTGCGTAATACCAGCTTGATTCCATAAAGGTATCAAAGGTATCGGTTTCGCGAAGTGCAGGCAGGCCCTGGTAACTGGTTTTGGCCCATTCAGGGTCCGATTTAATCGGACTATGAACACCATCCATGGTCACATCTTCGGGGAGTACCACAGGCAGATCAGCTTCAGGCACAGGCACTAAATCACCGTTTTCTAGGGTGAGCATAGGAATAGGCGCGCCCCAGTAACGCTGGCGAGAGACCCCCCAATCCCGCAGGCGGTAATTCGTTTTGCGCTCGCCTAACCCTTTGGCAGCGAGTGCATCGGCAATGGCATCAAATGCCTTGGCGGAGGTGAGGCCATTAAATTCGTCGGAATTGATTAACACACCTGCGTCGGTGAAAGCCCCTTCACTTAGGTCGGGCTCGGTTTCACCATCGGCGCTAATCACGGCAAGCACAGGAATGTTATAGGCTTGGGCAAACTCCCAATCACGTTCATCGTGAGCGGGAACCGCCATCACAGCACCCGTGCCGTAGCTCATTAAGACAAAGTTGGCTACCCATACAGGCACTTTTTTGCCAGTCAGCGGGTGGGTGGCGGTGATGCCGGTGTCCATGCCGCGCTTTTCAGCGTGAGCAAGCTCGGCTTCATTGCTTTGCTCTGCTTTGCATTGTTCAATAAATTCTGCCAACTCAGGCTGTTGCTCAGCGGCTGCTTGGGCCACAGGGTGGGTGGGCGCCACTGCCACATAGCTCACCCCAAACAAGGTATCGGGGCGAGTGGTGTAAATACGTACCACCTCGTTGCTGCTGCTAATGGCAAAATCCATTTCCACACCTTCAGAGCGGCCAATCCAGTTCCTTTGCATAGTGCGGACTTGTTCTGGCCACTCGTCCAGTTTTTCGAGCTCCTCAAGGAGTTCGTCGGCGTAGTCGGTGATTTTAATAAACCATTGAGGTATTTCTTTTTGCTCCACCAGAGCATCAGAGCGCCAACCTCGGCCGTCAATCACTTGTTCGTTCGCTAATACTGTTTGATCTACAGGGTCCCAGTTAACAGTGGACATTTTGCGATACACCAAGCCTTTTTCATATAGCTTGGTAAAGAACCACTGCTCCCAGCGGTAATAATCAGGATCGCAAGTGGTGAACTCGCGGTTCCAATCATAGCCAAAGCCCAAACGCTTTAGCTGATTACGCATGTAATCAATATTAGCGTAGGTCCACTTGGCAGGGGCTTCGCCGCGTTGCAGGGCTGCGTTTTCTGCGGGCAGACCAAAGGCGTCCCAACCCATGGGTTGCAATACGTTTTTGCCTTGCATGCGTTGGTAGCGGCTCACTACATCACCAAGGGTGTAATTACGCACATGGCCCATATGCAATTGGCCGCTGGGGTAAGGGAACATGCTCAGGCAATAAAACTTTTCTTTGCTAGGGTCTTCGGTGACGGCAAAGGTATTTTCGCGGTGCCAAAATTCCTGTACTTCACGTTCGATACTTTCGGGACGATACTCTTGTTCCATTGGGTCTCTTTAGGCTCTTTGGGTTGATATCAATAGGCGTGTATTATGCCTACGAATATAAGAAAATGTGAATTGCTATAGGATACAGTAGCAAACCCTTTCACGGTAGCGGATAACTTTATGAGTGGATTAATGGTGCTTTGGGGCATCTTGCTATTGGCATCTTTGCCCGCTGTGGTGGCCTTTTTTTTGCCGCCGATGCCGTCGTGGGTGGAGCCAATTGAGTATGCCCAAGCGGTGGTGGTGTTGGGAGCGGGGCGCACCAGCCGTCACGGAGGGCACAAGCTGACCACGGCAGGATGGCAGCGAGCGGGCGCGGGTATCGCAGAAGCCCAGGCGTATAACTTGCCCGTGTTATTTACAGGTGGGCCAGAAGAGGAAAAATCCGAAGCACGTTTAATGGCGCAAGCCGTTTATAATTATTGGCCGCAAGCAGAGGTATGGTTAGAAGAAGAGAGCCGTAATACTTGGGAAAATGCTGCATTTAGCGCGCGCCAACTACAAGAAAAAGGCATTAAACGCATCATACTTGTTACGGACAGAGCGCAGTTGCCACGGGCGCTTTATTGTTTTCGTGCTCAGGGGGTGTTGTGCAGCCCTGTGGCGGCTTCTAAATTACCAGATCCGGGTTGGATGCCTTCCACCACAGCATTGGTGATGCTGCTTGAGGCTTATTATGAGTGGTTGGCTTTAGGCTGGTATTGGCTTAAATATCGATGAATGTGGCGCCACAAACTTGGCAGGCAGCCTAAGAAAGCAAGCAGCCATATGGGCCAACTACCCCAAGTCACAAAAGGGGTTTGGCCACTCAGCGGAGTAAAGCTGCCAAGCAGCAAGCCGCGCTTAAACTGTGGCAGCGCATCCACAACTTTTCCATTTTCATTAATGATGGCGGTAATGCCTGTGTTGGTGCCGCGCAGCAGCCAGCGGCCTGTCTCTATGGCGCGCAAGCGAGCCATTTGAAAGTGTTGGTGCGGGCCTGCAGAGGTGCCAAACCAAGCGTCGTTACTCACCGTAATCAGCACATTGCTATTGACCGCTTGCTGTGCCACTAACTCGGGATACATGATTTCGTAGCAAACAGAGGGGGCGATAGCCACTTGCTTGGCAATTAAATTGCTCTGATTGGGTTCACCATGGTCGAAGCTCGACATGTCCAAATCAAAAAACGGGATTAAGCCGCGAAGCTGATCTTCAAAGGGGACAAATTCGCCGAAGGGCACAAGCTTTTGTTTATGGTAATCGCCTTCGCCGCCGGTGAGTACCTTAATGGTATTGTGAATGCGCCCGGGCTGCCAAAAATCATCGGTGTCATAGGTGGGGATACCCACCACTAAGGCGCCGTTTTTAGCCGCTGTGATGGCAGCTCTTTCATCTAAAAAACCTTCAGCTTGATGATAAAACTCGGTGAGTGCGGATTCAGGCCAAATTTCTAGATGATTGGGGGGGACTTGGTCGCTTAAGTCAGCGTAAATATCGCGGGTGGCGTGGCGCATTTGCGTCATCCAACGCAGATCCTGAGGGATATTGCCTTGTAAAAGAGCCACTTGAACGGGCTCGCCTGCTGGTGTGATATAACGTTCAGGCGGGCTTTGGTGCGCCACGATAACCAGCAAAGCGGCGGCGCCTGCCTGCACAAACCATAGCGGCCAATGGCGGTGCTGCCAACGTATTACCGCTCCTAAGAGCGCTGCCATTAACACAGTAGTGAAAGTGAGTAGCCAAATGCCCCCAAAAGTAGCCAGTTGTGCTAGCGGCGTATCTATTAAACTGTAGCCTGCATATAACCAAGGAAAACCTGTGAGAAAGTTGCCCCTCAACACATCCACCAATAGCCAGATGCAAGCAAATAGCCAAGGAGAAAGCCGTTTTGCACCTTGGCCAAGCCAGCAGGCAAGCCCAGTTTGTAGCGCAGTGAATAAAGCAATAAATACCACAAAAACAGCGGTCATTATGATGGCCAACCACAAAGGCGTACCACCATATTGATGCATGCTCACATGGAGCCAAGACACGCCGATGCCAAAGCTGCTGATGCCAAAACAAAAGCCCAGCCAGGCACTTTGCTTTGGCGTTTTGCTTTGGATGCTCGCCCACAGCAAAGCAATACTGAGGATGCTTAGCGGCCACCATCCATAAGGAGCAAAAGCAAAGGGGTAAAGCGCGCCTGCAATAAGAGCAAGCGCTGTGCTTTTTTTGGGCTTATCGCAATGCTTTTTCAGCATCTATGGGCATGCCTCAAGCTGTTTATTCGGAAGGGGCAGCAAATACTTGGCCGTCAGGTAAGTCTTCAAGGGTGCTGACTTTGAGCAAACGGATGGTGCGGCCATCAGCACTGAGTACGGTGAATAAATAAGGGCCAATGACCACGCTTTCGTTGGTTTCGGGTAAGCGGCCAAATTGCTGCATGACTAAACCACCTAAGGTATCAAACTCTTCATCGCTGAACTCGGTACCAAAGTGTTGGTTGAATTCGTCAATGGGGATGAGCGCTTTTACTGTGGTGGTGCTAGTGCCTGTTTGGCCGAGTAGGTAGTCGTCGCCTTCGAGATCGGTTTCGTCTTCGATATCGCCTACGATTTGCTCTAATACGTCTTCAATGGTGACAAGGCCCGCAATGCCACCGTATTCATTGACGATAATGGCCATGTGGTTACGGCTAATACGAAAATCATGGAGGAGTGAATCGAGTCCTTTGGATTCAGGGATAATAAAGGCTTGGCGCAAGTGGTCTTTAATATCAAAGCGCTCCATGCGCTGTGGTTCGAGAATCAGGGGCAATAAATCTTTGGCCAATAGCACCCCAATGACTTCGTCAGGATCTTCGCCGAGCACAGGAAAACGCGAGTGAGCGCATTCAATAATCAGGGGTAAAAAATCCTTGGGCGTCATATCGGCGCGTAGAGTAATCATCTGGCTGCGCGGCACCATAATATCGCGCACCTGTAAACTTGAGACCTCTAGCGCGCCTTCAAGGATACCTAGTGTGTCTTCATCTACCACTTCGCGGCCACGTAAGGAGCGAATTAAGGCTTGTAGCTCTTCACGGGAACCCGGTTCTGATGCAAACAGTTGGCCAATGCGTTCGAGCCAACTTCGTCCGTTGTCTGCGTTGTCGTCAGGCATGATGTCTTACGTATTCCTATTCAGTGGGCATTTGGTAGGGGTCAGGGATCCCCAAACTAGCCAAAATATCAATTTCCAACTTTTCCATGATGGCGGCATCGCTGTCGCCTATATGGTCAAAACCTAATAAGTGTAGCACGCCGTGTACCACCATGTGTGCCCAATGATGCGCCAAAGGCTTGTTCTGTGTTTGGCTTTCTTGGGCGATAACCTCAGCACATAAGGCAATATCGCCTAAGATTAAATCCTGTGCGGCTAAAGGCAAGCCTTCAGGCATTTCAAAGGGAAAAGAGAGTACATTGGTGGGGCTGTCTTTGCCGCGATAAGAATGGTTTAGCGCTTGAATTTCTGCCGCATCTACCACGCGCAGTGTAATTTCGCCCGTGCTTTCGGCGATGCTATTGAGCGTGGCTTGGGCCCATAAGGCGAGTTCTTCGTGGCTAGGTAAGCCGTCAGCCTTGATGGCATATTGCACTTCAATGGTTGCTGTCTTGTTGCTCATAACGCTCGTAAGCCTCAATTATGCGTTGTACTAAGGGGTGGCGCACCACATCTTTGCTGTCGAATTGTGTGATGCTGATGCCGGCTTCGTCCTCAAGAATATTAATAGCTTGCACTAAGCCCGAGGTCTGATGACGCGGCAGATCCACTTGTGTCATATCACCCGTAATAACGGCTTTGGAACCAAAGCCGATCCGAGTTAAGAACATTTTCATTTGTTCGCACGTCGTGTTTTGACTCTCGTCAAGAATAATGAAGCTATGATTGAGCGTGCGGCCACGCATATAGGCCAAAGGAGCCACTTCGATGATGTTTTGCTCTTGCAAGCGTACGGTTTGGTCGTAGCCGAGCATTTCATATAACGCATCATAGAGTGGGCGTAAATAAGGATCGATTTTTTCAGTGAGATCCCCAGGTAAAAACCCTAGCTTTTCGCCAGCTTCCACGGCCGGGCGCACAAGAAGAATACGCTCTACTTGTTCGCGCTCTAACGCTTCCACGGCGCAGGCCACTGCTAACCAGGTTTTGCCTGTGCCCGCGGGGCCAATGCCAAAATTCACATCGTGGTTACGAATGCGTTCTACATATAATCGCTGGTGCTCGCCCCTTGGTTCAATGCGGGACTTTTGTGTGCGTACGGCCATGTGCTTGCCGTGCTCTTTAGCGCTTGGCGTATCGTGAGTAGAGGCAGTTTGTAAATGTAAGTGCACCATGTCGGGGCTAATTTCCTGGTTGTGTTGTGCATCTTGATAGAGGCGTTCAAGGGTGTGCTGGGCAACCTGTACTGCAGAGGTGTCACCTGTGATTGTAAATTGGTTGCCGCGATTGGCGATATCTACACCTAAACGGCTGCGGATAAGCTCAAGGTTGCCATCCAAAAAACCACATAAACGCGCAAGTTGATGAGCATCATAAGGTTCGAGGTGAAATGTATGGGTGTTGGGGGCGTTAGTCAAAATAGTTGGCGTGTTGCTGTGTTGTTTAAGGTTTCAGTTGGTTCGCCACTCTAGGCTATTCCAATTATTTTGGCTAGAGTGAAGCTATATTCTGTTTTTGAATATAACAATGTAAAAAAAGTATTTTACTGGAATAAGCTGGCTCAGCACAATTGGCGCACATATTCGATCATTCAGTAGTTAAGGAAAATACTATGTTTAAACGTGTTGTTTCGGGCCTTGTACTCACTTTAGGGTTAACAGGTAGCCACGCGGCATTGGCCAAGGACGCTTCTATTTTAAGTGCGTCTTATGATATTTCTCGTGAGCTTTTTGCCGAGATCAATCCACGTTTTGTGGAGCATTGGGAAAAGGAAACAGGCGGCAAATTAAAAATTGATCAATCTTTTGCCGGCACCTCACGCCAAGCCCAAGATATTATCCGTGGCAAGCAGGTGGATGCGGTGTCCTTTAACCAAGTACCCGATGTGGATGTGTTGGCGCAACGTGGCCTCATTAAAAAAGATTGGGCAGAGCAGTTCCCCAACAATAGCTCGCCTTATTACAGCACCATTGCGTTTTTGGTACGCAAGGGTAACCCCAAGAACATTCAAGGCTGGGAAGATTTAGCCCGCGATGATGTGAGTATTGTACTGCCCAACCCTAAAACTTCCGGTAACGCTCGCTATAGCTATTTAGGCGCATGGCTGTATGCTAACGACGCTTTTGAGGGCGATGAAGAAAAGATTAAAGATTTCGTCGCTAAAGTGTTGGGCGGCGTTGAGAGCTTCCCTACGGGTGGCCGTGGTGCTTTAGTATCCTTTGCTAATAACAAGCAAGGCGATGCGCTACTAACGTTTGAATCGGAAGTGCTTAACGTGGCTAATGGCGAAGAGTTTGCAGCTGAAGGTTTTGAGGTAGTGGTGCCTAAAATCAGTGTCTTAGCCGAGTTCCCCGTGGCAGTGGTGGATCGTGTGGTGGACCGCAAGAAAACCCGTGATGTGGCGACCTCTTACCTAGAGTTCCAGTACAGCAAGCCCATTCAAGAGCTTATTGCGGGTTTTAACTATCGCGTTAACCACGAAGAGGTAGTGGAAGCCACTAAAGAGCAGTTTGCTCCCGTTACGTTGGTTAACCCTGTGGATGTGCTAGGCCCTTGGAGCCAAATCCAAGAAGAGCACTTCAGCAATAACGGTATTTTAGATCAGCTGCTTACCCGTGGACGTAAGTAGTCAATAGTAAGGTGAAGGGCGGCGCTGAGCATAAACTTGGCGCCGTTTAAGGTAGTAGAATGACAACGCTTGCAGCACCACAAACCCATCCTAAACGTCGCGTGAGTACGCCCTTGTTGCTTAAAGCAGCACCTATATTGCCAGGCTTTAGCCTCAGTTTTGGCTGGAGTGTGTTTTATATCAGTTTGGTGCTGTTGTTGCCTGTGGCGGCCTTGCTTTACTACGTCAACGGGTTGACTTGGCAAGAGTATTGGCAGGCAGTGGCAGATCCGCGTGTAGTCAATAGTTATAAGGTAACCTTAACGGCTGCGTTATATTCCACCCTTATTGCGTTGGCGGTGGGAGTGTTGCTGGCTTGGGTGATTGATCGTTATGAGTTCCCTGGCCGCCGTTTGCTTGATGCGCTAGTGGATTTACCTTTTGCTTTACCCACCTCGGTGGCGGGCTTAACCTTTGCCATGCTGCTGGTGCCCGGGGGCTGGTTAGGGCAAGCCTTTGCCGTGGACGGCATTATTGGTAGCCACCTCACTTGGATAGCGCCTGAAGGTATTAAAATTTCCTATGCCTTCCCCGGCATTGTGGTGGCCATGGTGTTTACCAGTTTGCCTTTTGTGGTGCGTACTGTGCAGCCCGTGTTGGCAGAGCTTGAACAAGATGTGGAAGAGGCAGCAGCTACTTTAGGCGCAACGGCCTGGCAGCGTTTTCGTCATGTGAACTTGCCCTTTTTAGTACCCGCTCTGGTAACAGGTGGCGGCCAAGCCTTCGTTCGTGGTTTAGGTGAATTTGGCGCTGTGGTGATGATAGCGGGCAATATACCTTTTAAAACAGAAGTGACCTCCCTCATGATTTTTGTGCGCCTTGAAGAATATAACTACCCCGCAGCGGCGGCGATTGCCTCTGTGGTATTGGTGGCATCTTTAGCGCTGTTGTTTGCGTTGCAATGGTTGCAACGTCGTGTGTTTGCTTGGCAGAGAGAGCAATGAGTAATAATAAAACGCCACAAACGGCGCAACAATGGGTACTGCTCGGTGGTGCTATTACTATCGCCTCTGTGCTGTTAGTGGTGCCCTTGGTATTTATCTTTGTGACGGCATTAAGTGGCGGCTGGGAGCTGTTGCAAGCCAATTTGCAAAAAGATTATATGCAGCACGCTTTAGGGCTTACCTTGTTGGTGGCTGTGCTCACTGTGCCCCTTAATACCTTATTCGGGATTTTGTTTGCTTGGTTGGTGACTCATTACGAGTTTCGTGGCCGCCGCTTACTCCTCACGTTTATTGATATCCCGTATGCGGTGTCGCCCGTGGTGGCGGGGCTTTGTTACATGGTGATTTATGGTGTGGAAGGGCGCTTTGGCGCTTGGTTAATGGAGCACGATATTTACATTATGTTTGCTTGGCCAGGTATTGTATTAGTGACCTTATTTGTTACCACACCTTATGTGGCACGTACGCTAATACCTGTGATGCAAATTCAAGGGCGCGATGAAGAATACGCTGCCCTTACCTTAGGGGCGAGCGGCTGGCAGGTATTCCGCCATGTGAGTTTACCTAAAATGAAGTGGGGGCTCTTATATGGTGTGGTGGTGACCAATGCCCGCGCCGTGGGCGAATTTGGTGCTGTGTCCGTGGTATCTGGGGCGATTATTAACCAAACTTTAACTCTGCCTTTACTGGTGGATCAGTTGCACAACGACAACAAAGCGGCAGCCGCCTTTACCGCCGCTGCTGTGCTGGCCTTAATGGCGCTCCTTACGTTACTTGTTAAAACTGTGGTGGAGTGGCGTCAATCCTTATTACTAAGCAAAGCTGAAGTGTGATTATGAGCATTCGCATTGAAAATATTGAAAAGCGTTTCGGCCAATTTCAGGCGCTTAATCCCATCAATCTTGAAGTTGCTAAAGGCGAATTAGTGGGGCTGCTTGGGCCATCAGGCTCTGGTAAAACCACTCTGTTGCGCTTAATTGCAGGGCTTGAAGTGGCCGATGGCGGTGCCATTCGGTTTGGTGAAGAAGATATTACCCACAAGCCCGTGCGTGAGCGCCGTGTGGGGTTTGTATTCCAAAACTATGCCTTGTTTCGCCACATGACAGTGTTAGAAAACATTGGCTTTGGTTTACGCATGTTACCGCGCAAAGAGCGCCCGAGCCGCGCACAGATTAAGCAAAAATCGCAAGAACTATTAGACATGGTGCAACTTGGCCATTTAGGTCAGCGCTACCCCGACCAGCTTTCAGGCGGGCAGCGCCAGCGTGTGGCCTTGGCTCGTGCTTTAGCATTGGAACCTGAAGTGTTATTGCTCGATGAACCTTTTGGCGCCCTTGATGCTAAGGTGCGCCAAGAGTTACGCGGTTGGCTGCGCGGGTTGCATCAAGAATTAGGTTTTACCTGTGTGTTTGTGACCCACGACCAAGAGGAGGCATTAGAGCTGTCCGATAAGGTGGTGGTCATGAGTGCAGGTAGCGTGGAACAAGTCGATACACCCGAGCAGTTATTTGCTCACCCTGGCAACCGTTTTGTGTTTGATTTCTTGGGCGAGCAAGTGGTGTTTAGCGGTGAAGCGCAAGGCAATCAGCTAGTAAACGGTGATGCCCGTTTAGCCTTGCCTGAAGCGGCATCAGGCAAGGCAGAGCTTTATCTGCGCAGCCATGAGGTGACGTTGCAGCAAAAACCAACCAATAGTGCCCATTTACCCATGGTAGTGCTGAACGTGAGCCGCGTGGGCGCTCAAGCAAAAGTGGAGCTAGCTCCCTTGGGTTGGCACACAGAAAGCCACTGGCAGCTGGCGGTTAGCCATGAAGAGGCCGCCGCTTTAGCGCTGGAGAAAGGGCAGCAGCTCTACGTGGTACCACGCCAAGGGCATCTGTTTGTTGGCGAGGAAAAGTTACCCGCTTTTTTGCAGTTTAGCCAAGGAGTGGGCGTAGCTAAGGCCTTGGCAGTGTGTTAGAGGCGCTGGGGTTGCCTACGGGTTCTTAACGTACTGCCTTAGCAGTAAGCACTGCGGTGTGCGCGGAACCGCGTAGGTTCCCGCTACCGAGAGTTTTTAAAGCCCACTGTGCCAAGCAAGCTTGCATAAATGATTTCCTTCAGCGAAAACCATGTTGAAGGAAACCATTTATTCCAGCCTCTAAGAGAAATCGGGTGCGGGCGGGGTATGGGAAAGACTTGTTTTGCGCGGGGTTGTAATTCAGAGCACGCAACTAGCCAGCAGCTAATGCCCAACTTAGTGGCACCAATATCCCCCCAATTCCACCAACCCGATTTATCGTAGAGCCACCGGTGGTAGGCACGGAGAAACCACTCTTTCTTTTGCGTGCTCTTTCGCAAAAAAAGAGTGGTTTCGCAGTGCTTATTGCTGATGCTGTATATTTAGAACCCGTTGAGTGGTGCCCTTCGGCACGAGAGCTACTGGGAACCTACGCGGTTCCGCGTACCCCGTAGTGCTTAACTCGCCCAGTGCAAGGGTACTTCACTAATCATCCAACACCGCATCACTACCCAATAGAGAATTCGCATACGCCTCAGCAATCTTCACCTTGGCAAAGCGCCCAATTAAGCTCAAATCACT
>Ga0079226_10002346_pt1 | contig 14619 bp, 13 predicted proteins | sample Poulit2014_FD_76345 | JGI IMG/M metagenome (GOLD analysis project Ga0079226, IMG submission 76345) | Agricultural soil microbial communities from Georgia to study Nitrogen management - Poultry litter 2014 | ecosystem: Environmental > Terrestrial > Soil > Agricultural land | place: USA: Georgia... | reverse complement strand
GTTGAACGTGTGTCAGAGCACCACTTAGGACGTACAATTGTAGATGAAGCTGTGAAACGCGGACTCGACATCAACATGCCAGTGTCTGAGATGACTGCAATTAAGGCGCGTGGCGTTTCAGGAATTTTAAGAAATGCGAATTACTTGATTGGTAACGAGCGACTCATGACAGAGAACAATATTCAGATCACTGATGACACATTAGAACTTTACGAGAACGAGCAAAAACTTGGCCAGACCGTGATGTTTATCTCTAAAAATGGTATGGTTGTTGGGCTTATTTCTATTATGGATAAAATTAAGAGCGACGCGAAAGAGACGATTGACTATCTGAAAAGTCAAGGCGTGAAGAAGATTGTCATGCTGACAGGTGATAACTACTTCGCGGCACAGAAAGTTTCAGAAATTCTTGGTATTGATGAGTTCCATGCAGAACTTTTACCTGAAGATAAACTCAACTATATCGAAAATGAGCAGAAGACTAATCCAACACTGATGGTTGGTGACGGTATTAACGATGCGCCGGCACTCGCGATGAGTGATGTTGGACTTGCGATTGGACATAAGGGAACGGATATTGCGATGGAGACAGCGGACGTTGTCTTGATGGGCGAAAAGTTAAGACACGCAGCATACGGATTCGCACTGTCTAAACAAACGTTTAACGTCATGATTCAAAACACAGCGATTGCCCTACTCACAGTCGTATTACTACTTTTCGGAGTGATCTACGGTTACATTCACTTAGCGAGCGGCATGCTCATCCACGAGTTGTCGATTTTAATCGTAATATTAAACGCGATGAGACTCATGCGCTATAAAGATCGTGAAATCGGTCACAAAAATGTCGAATTTTCAGAAGACACTTTAGCTTAGTTTCAAGCAAATATGGGCTATAATTGACTTACAATCAATTTTTAAGGTGATCAAAATGAGTAGACCAATGTGTGTAAGTCAAGTGCCTATTTTTGCAGAACTGAATAATGAGCAATTAAAAGAAGTCTTCAATACTGTGAATCATCGCAAGTTTAATGCGGGCGATTATTTGTACATGGCAGAAGATATGAGAGACACTTTATATGTCGTACACTCTGGAGAAGTTCGCGTCTATCGTTTAAATGACGAAGGCGACGAGCAGTTATTACGCATCTTAAGAAATGGCGATTTTACAGGAGAATACGCACTTTTCGGTTCCACTGGAAAGTATGCGAACTACGCAGAAGTGACGAAAGACGCAAGTATTTGTACAATTCAAAAAGAAGATATTCAAGATCTCATCAATAGTTATCCTAAGATTGGGTTAAAAATTATTGAGAGCTTCGCCGAGAGGCTCAACGCGTCCGAAGCACAGACAACAGGCGCTGCCACACTGAGTGCGCGCGATCGTTTAATCGATTATATAAATAAAGAAAAAAATAATGACATCATAGAATTATCAATGACAAAGAAGAATCTCGCATCACTACTCAGCATGCAGCCAGAAACTCTGAACCGCACATTCTCTAAGCTAGAATCAGAAGGCGTACTCGAGAAAGTGACGCATAAGAAGTATAGAGTGTTGTAGGAAAACGTCTAAATTTTGTCTGTAAATTTGGTACTCAACTAACAATTCAGTCGCTAATTTCTAGTTACAGGAATTAGCGGCTGAATTATTTTTTATTTAGTCTGCATCGTTTTCTTAAATTTAACGTGCTTGATAGGCAACATCCCAAAGGTTTAATTTCGTACCAATATTATTTTCTAACGCATTTTGATAGACATTATATGCCCAAGCAACATCGTATACCGGCTGTCCTCCAAGCGCAAAGACAACGATGTCATCTTCGTTATCACGCGCCTTTACTTTTCCGTTAATTACGTCACCAATCTCTTTTATATTGTCCGTCGTCATTTTATCTTCATGAATCCAGTCTAAGAGCAGACGCCCAACGACACCCATCTCCTTATTGTTGTACGGGTATTCATCTTCATATTTAACTTCTTCGTACATCTGCCAATTATCGACCACAAACTGAATATTTTTAGTCGCAAAGTCAGGATCAAATGTCGCACTACCCGAAGTGACAAATAACGCACTCTTTTCAATCCATTCGTTCTTAATTTCTGGACTGACATTCCCTGCAGTTGCGATCGAAATCACGTCAGAACCAACAACCGCTTCCTCAATGCTATTCACAATCTGAACGTCTACATGCTTAAATTCCGCTTCTAACTTTTCTTTTAAAGCTTCTGATGATTTCTCATAAACATCAAAAATTTTCACAACTTCAGCGGTTTTAAGTTCATCTAAAATCGCAAATAAACTTGAAGTTCCAATTGCGCCAGCTCCAATAGTTGAAACAACTTTTGTTTTTTCCTTAGCAAGATAACGCACACCTACTCCTGGAATTGCACCAGTTCTCCACGCACTGAGTAAGTTAGCTGACATGTAAGCGAGCGGCGCACCTGTGTCCGCATTGTTCAACGTCATCATCAGAATTGAACGTGGTAATCCTTTTTCTTTATTTTCGATATTCGATCCGTACCACTTGCAACCCGCAACTCTGTACTTACCACCAAGATACGCGGGCATCGCACAAAAACGTCTGTCCGGACCATTTTTTGGCATCCCCTCATGCTCTGGTTCATCTGGGAAATTCACAACTATCCCGTGAGAGTTCCCAAGTTTACCACCCATTCGGTAATCATTGTCCGATAGTAACTTAAACACTTCTTCCATCTCGTTAATGCACTCTGATGTGTTCATCACACCTGCGTCAATCATGTCCTGCTCGTTTAAAAAGATAAAATCTACACTTTGACTCATTACTTTCACCTCAATGTATTATTTAATACATATTGTATCACTTACTATATTCGCTGTATATTAAATCGCTTAACTCTTTTAAAATAGAGTCATAATATGTACACTAAAGAGAACAAATACGTGGTCTGGGGTTTTATAATGACAAATATCTTGAAGATTATTTATAAAGAATACGATTCATTCACGCCTTCGAAAAGAAGGATAGCGGATTATATTATCAACCATACGAACTACATTACATACGATACGCTGAGTGAACTTGCCGATAAGATTGGCACGAGCACAACGTCAATCGTGCGTTTCGCACAGTCCCTTGGATTCGACGGATACAGCGGTCTACAAACGAGCATTCGCGATTACACACATGCGGACGATCCATTCAACGCTTCTAAAACGCTAGATAATATCGAGCACAAAACAACGCACGATCTATTTAAACAATCAATAGATAAAGACATCGAGAACCTGAATCAGACACTAAGAACAATCGATCCATCACTACTTGAAGCTGCCGTCAACAAGATAAACACAGCAAGAAACGTCTATATCATCGGATACAATGATTCGTTTACGCTCGCTTACTACATGACAATGCGCCTTGGACAAATTAGAGAAAACGTCCACCTACTCCAGAGTGTCGGTGGTGTTTATCCGTATGAAATTGTAGATTCTAATGAAGAAGATTTACTGATTGCCTACTGGTTCCCGAGATATTCCCTATACACATTAAATATTATTAATAGAATTAAGAAAAACAACGGGAATGTTTTAATCGTAACGAGTTCAAATACAGAGAAGATTAAGGACTTTGGAGATATTATTTTGCCAACGCACGTGTATGGTGGCGGAGTTAAAGAATCTCTCATTGCACCGATTTCACTCAGCAGCTATCTCGTCAGTCTCGCAGCAGTGAAAGACTACGATAAGGCCTCGAAATATATTAGAGAATCCGAGAAAATTTTACAAAACGGATTCTACTTAGACACATAAAAAAAACTGGTATGAAAATTTTTTCATACCAGTTTTTCGTTTATTTTTTCAAGAATCCAACCGAGTTCCAGAACGGTCTCGGGATATGGTATTCATCGCGTTCGCCGTCTATCTTGCGATCAATTGGCTCTCCACTTTTAATTTTTTCTGCCCAGTCCGGATTCACAATGTGTGCCTTCCCAACTGAAACAATGTCAAATCCTGTTTCTAGCGCTTCTTCAGCATCCGCTTTTTCCCAAATACCACCAGAACCAATCACCGGAATTTCTCCAAGCGCCGTCGATTTATTCTTATGATATTTATGAATCAGACACTCAATATCTTCCGTATCAATGATGCTGCCGCGTTTATAATCGTTCAACGAGAAGTGGAAATAATCAATGCACTCGTGTGCAAAAGCATTCAACATATGCATTGTGTCTTTAAAAGTAATTCCTGGCTTCTCTAATTCTTCAGGTGAAAATCTATAGCCCACGATAAACTCACGTTTACCGAGATTCTCTTTGATGCGCTCAATCTCTCTAATCACTCTACGACCGAATGTCAGACGTTTTTCAATGTCTCCACCAAACTCGTCATCACGAGTGTTTGAGTGTGGTGAGAAGAATTGTTGAATTAAATATGTGTTCGCTCCGTGAATTTCAACACCATCGAAGCCTGATTCCATCGCACGACGCGCTGCATCTCCGAAATGTTTAATCATCTCTTCTACTTGTTCAGAAGTCAGTGCTTCTGGTTCTTCTGCATCATCACGCAACGCTTTGACGGTAGACGCACCCACTGGTTTGCGCCCTTTGTTCAGCATCGACTTACCCATACGTCCCGCATGATACAGCTGTATAATAGCTTTTGATCCTTTATCTTGTATTGCTTTCGCAAGTTTAGATAATCCTTCAATATGAGTATCCTTACTGATGCCGAGCGATCCGTCGAATGCGCGACCGTAGTCTTCAATAAACGTACTCTCTACAATGATCATTGCAGCTTCACCTGCGCGCGCACCATAATACTCAATCAATTCATCAGTAATTGACCCATCAAAAAAAGAGCTCGTCGTGGTCATAGGAGCCATCGCGATTCTATTTTTGAGTGTCACACCTGATTTATTTAATTGTACCGATTCGAATAATTGTTTTTTCATGTAATAAACTCCAATACACCGTAATCTTGTCTCATCTCTTTTATTCTAACAAAGAAATGGGGTTCAATACATGGAACGAAAGGTGTATTTAGAGATGACTTTGCATTGCATAGTTTTCTTAAGATTGATAAAATTAAATCAATTTATAAGAGACGGAGATGAAACATAATGGAAATTAAGTTTATCGAAAGAAAAGAACTCAAAGAAAAACCAGATATGTCTACAGTAACATTTGGTAGTACTTTCACAGACTACATGCTTACGGCATCTTATAACGAGGAGAATGGTTGGCATGACTGGACTATTGAACCATACGGACCAATTCAACTTGCTCCAACAGCAGTTGTACTTCATTACGCACAAACTGTATTTGAAGGATTAAAGGCATACAACGTGAACGGTGAAGCTGTCCTCTTCCGTCCAAACGAAAACTTTGCGCGCCTGAATCGTTCATTAGAACGCATGTCTATGGCAAAAATCGACGAAGACGATGCACTTTTTGCCCTTAAAGAATTATTAAAAGTTGAGAAAGACTGGATCCCAACAGGTGAAGGACAGTCCTTATACATCCGCCCATTTGTATTTGGAGATGATCATACATTAGGTGTTCATCCATCAACAACATATAAATTTATGATTCTATTAAGCCCAGTTGGTGGACTCTTCTCAGCAGGCACGATGGGTACAACTAAAATTTATGTAGAAGATAAATTTGTTCGTGCGGTACGTGGCGGAGTTGGTGAAGCGAAAACAGGTGGTAACTATGCCGCTTCAATGAAGGCACAAGAAGTCGCACAAGCACTTGGTTATGACCAAGTTCTATGGCTAGACGGCGTGGAACAAAAGTACCTTGAAGAAGTTGGTGCGATGAACATTTTCTACGTGCAAAACGGTGAATTGTTTACGCCTCAATTAAACGGTTCAATTCTGCCAGGAGTAACGCGCAAATCAATTATTGAATTTGCGAAAGATGCTGGTTACACAGTAAACGAAGCACGCATTCCACTTGAAGACTTAGATGCAGGTTTAAAAGACGGAAGCATCACAGAAGTGTTCGGCGCAGGAACAGCCGCAGTCGTTGCACCAGTAGGAGAACTCAATATCCACGGTAACAAATATGTGGTAGGCGACGGCAACGTCGGCCCAGTCGCAAAAGAAATTTATACAACCCTGACAGGCATCCAAAACGGAAAAGTAGAAGACAAATTCAACTGGATCGTTAAGGTAGACGAGTAAAATAAAGACAAAAAAAGACGAGCTGCGGCTGGTCTTTTTTTGTTGGGAGTGAGTGCGTAGCGTGTTTTTATCTGAAATTTATTTGTGTACTAAAGTCTATCCTAACGCTAAATTGTAAATTTATATAATTAGCGTTGGGATACTTTTTGAATCGTGACCCTAATCTACAGCTTTTTTAGATTAGAGGAAGGATTCTCCCCGAATCCCTCCCCTAACCATGTTTCAAGATTCATTAGCTTCCGGATACTTGTAGTATCCCTACTCTAATCACAATTTCAAGCACTTTAGAGGAAGGATACTCTCCGAATCCCTCCCCTAATTATGTTTAAAGACTCATTAGCTTCCGGATACTTGTAGTATCCCTACTCTAATCTCAATTTCAAGCACTTTAGTGGTAGGATTCTCTCCGTATCCTCCCCTAACCATGTTTCAAGATTCATTAGCTTCCGGATACTTGTAGTATCCTACTCTAATCACAATTTCAAGCACTTTAGTGGTTAGTGGTAGGATACTAATTTTATCCTATCTCTAATTGTGATTCCTACCAGTTTAAGGGAAGGATTCTGTTTTTTATGAAAAATTAAGATAAAAACAATCTACCTTTCTTCGCTAATCCAACCAAACCTGCATTTCCCACAAAAAGGTTGCAACACCACTCTATGCAAACTCTCTTATAATCTCTGCCAACAGCTCCACTGAGTCTTTCTTAGTCTTTTCGTTATAGTAAAAAGCAAACCTTTCATCGGCAACATACATGTCGGCGAGGGCGCGGTGGTACTCGGGGCTATATTGTCCGCTCCCCGCAAATGTTGTAAGCCATGTCTTATGCAGCTCGAACACTTCGCGTGCTCTCGCGTCTTCGAGCGGCGCACTCACTTCACATAGCACGTCTAGCAACGCGATCATCTCCGACTCTGCACGTTCTGCTTCCGTGTATTTATCTTCGTCCAAATTTTTGAACGATTCGTTCGATGCGTCTACTGCTGCATCCCCATATTTCGCACGGGCTTCTGCTCCAAACTCCGCTTCATTTTCTCTAATCTTGCGTTCTTTAAATGCCTCAAATTTTCTTTCGTTCGTCACTCTATTACTCCCCTTCTCTAACGTTTCTTCCATTAACTCTATCACGCGCTGCAAACGACTTTCTTTTTCCTTCAACATCGCGTACTGCCTCTCCAAAATTACTGCTTCACTATCACCACTAGCGAGCATTGTTTTTATCTCGCTAAGCGGAATTTCTAGTTCCTTATAAAACAAGATGATCTGCAACTTATTTAAATCTGCCTGGCTATACGCGCGGTACCCGTTCTCTTGCACGACAGGCTCGAGCAACCCGATTTTATGATAGTACCGCAATGTCCGCTTCGTCACGCCAGCCATCTCCGCCACTTCGTTCACTGAATACATCCCTTCTCACCTCCATATCTATACGTTAAAGGGTGACGTCACGTCACAGTCAACCCTTTTTTTAAAATAAAAAAACTCAACCCGCCGAGTTGAGTCTAAACATTTATTTCGTTACTTCTACTGATACAGAACCTACGTTTTCGTAAGACGCTGTGTACGTTCCACTTTCTAGCGCAAACGGAATAATAAACGTTCCACTCGATACGAACATGCCGGGCTCTAACTTCTTACCACGCTTATCGAGTTCTAGTACTAACCATTTCACTGCTTCAGCCGGATGATCCATGACTTCAGTTGAGTAACCAGACTTCACTTCTTCACCATCTTTGAAAATCGTACCCTTAATGCTCGCGATGTTTGCGTACGTCAGCTGTTTCGGCTCACCAATCACAACTGCTCCAGATACCGCAGCGTCACTAATCACTTGGAACATATCAATATTTGGGAACCAGTTTTTATAACGTCCATCCGGAATTTCAATTCCCGGTGAAATCGTACATTTTCTGCAAATTTCCTCTAACGTATCTTCAACCTCTAAAGTTTCTACCACGTTAAAAATTAACTCAAGTTCAAGTAATGGTTCGTTATAGTCAGCTAGACTCACCGATTCTACAATCTGCTTGTCCGTCATTGCGCCATATAATGGATGTGTCGAATTAAACAGAGTTTGGGTTTCTTGTGACGTTAAAGAAATTTTATATCCTTTTAACGTTTCACCAATTGCCTTCTTTTGTTCTAAAAGAGACTCTTGATTATCATACGCGTCCACAATATTTCTGACTTCAATCGTTTCAATCTCTACAGGTGTTTTTGTTTTGTATGCTTCAAATAATCGATTACTCACTGTCATTTCCATCATCCTTTTCTTTTAGATCTGAGAAGATAAAATAATACACTACCGGCGGCGACTAAAATACCAAGTACTCCAAAAATTACCGGTAAGTATGGTTTTATCGGATTTTCTTGTGGTGGTGTTGCGACTCCAGTTACTGGACGCTTCGGCATGTTTTTCATAACGAGGTCAAATTTAATGTTTTCCACTTCCGTCATGATTTTAGTCGCAAGATTATCCACTTTTTCCTGGGAAATTCTGCCATTCTCAATATTTGTAAACATCGTGTCTGCCTGACTCTTCAGTTCAGTTAACGCTTCATTTCTATTCTCAACATCTATTTCTTTAATATTATTATACGCATCTACGAGTGTTGATACATCAACATTTTCATATTTTAATGTTTGAACCGTTTTCGGATAACTACTCGTAATCACTGTCCCGTTCTCGTCTTTCGCGAAAACTTGCACCTTATAATTCGAGTTTCCAAGCAAGTTATCCAGACTAAAGCTCGGCTCTGTCACGTCGTACTCTTTATCATTCACACGCACCATGTAACTTTCCGCGTGGATGTTTTTATCCCACACAACTGTAAACGCACTTTCCGTACGCTCTGATACCGTCAAAATTTTAGTGTGTAAATCGTCAAAGAATCGCGCAGTTGTTGGTGCTTTTTCATACAACGTCTGTCTAGACGCTTCCGTGTAGTAATAATACGCAAATACTTCTGCGAAATATTCATCGACGTATTCGAAGTAATCATCAGTTGGAAAGATGTTGTTTTTATCTTTTTGGTGGGCTGTCCTAAACGCTTCTGTTGCGCTCAGTTCCACACCGTTAATAGTGTACATATCGACAATATGCCCAAACTCGTGGAGTTCTAAGTTAATGTCACCGTGGTTATTCTTGATGGACGGTTCGCTCTTACCAATCGCTGCATACGAAATAAATCCGCCGAGCCCTGGAATGTCGTCCCACGGTTCCGTATGTCCGCGCGGCACAACGCCTTTCAACTCTGCAAACTCAGGTAATTCCACGAGTTTTTTGTCAGATAAAATCATGGTCGCCCCACTCAAGCTGATATTCCTTAAAATACTATCATCGATGTGGTCCAGTCGCTCGATCATCTCTCTAGCTTCTTGATTTGTTTTTTCATTATCATTATAAATTCGTAAATCTATAATTTTTTCTAAATATGGGTTCATCTCTGCTGCCTGTACATCGTTCATACTCGGTAAAATGAGTACAAAACAAGCAACCAATAGACACATAATAAATTTCTTCACGTTTGCACCTACTCATATGTTGTTCATTTTATTCTACTGTAAATTGTTCTGAAACAATAGAAATAACCTTTTTCAAGATCTTTTAAACACTCACTAAATCCGTGAGAAGCGTTGTGATTACTCGTTTACATCGATTCACAACTTCACAAAATGTAGCTTAAAGTACTATTCTACGAATGTTTTTTCTAAAAAAGGGTATAACTTTTACGTTATAATTATTAACTGTATTCAGTTTTCATAACAATTAAATACAAAACCAAAGGAGAATATCATGTTAAGTATTAAAAATTTAACGAAGATCTACGGCGGTAAAAATAAAGCGGTCGATGACATTTCGCTCGACATCGAACAAGGTGAGTTTATTGCCTTTATCGGTACGAGTGGTAGTGGTAAGACGACTGCTTTACGTATGATTAACCGCATGATTGAGCCAACGAGTGGCTCAATTGAAATCGACGGAAAAGATGTAATGCAAATGAACCCGGTAGAACTCCGTCGTAGTATAGGTTATGTAATCCAACAGATCGGTTTACTTCCTCACTTAACTATTAAAGAAAACATCGTTTTAGTACCTAAATTATTAAAATGGTCAGAGGAACGTAAAGATAAAAAAGCACGAGAACTCATTAATCTCGTGGACCTTCCTGAATCATATTTAGATCGTTATCCAAACGAACTTTCAGGTGGGCAACAACAACGTATCGGTGTCATTCGTGCGCTCGCAGCAGAGCAAGACATTATCTTGATGGACGAACCATTCGGGGCACTAGACCCAATCACACGTGATACGCTCCAAGACTTAGTAAAAGTACTACAAAAGAAACTTGGTAAAACATTTATTTTCGTCACACATGATATGGACGAAGCAATCAAGCTCGCAGACCGTATTGCAATCATGTCTAACGGACAACTGATTCAATTTGATACGCCAGATGAAATCCTAAGAAATCCAGCGAACCAGTTCGTGCGTGATTTCATCGGTGAAAATAGATTAATTCAAGACCGTCCAAACATGCGTACAGTTGAAGACGCAATGATCAAACCAATCAGTGTAACTGCGGATAAATCACTGAGCGAAGTAATTTCTATCATGAGAGAACGTCGTGTAGATACAATTTTTGTAACGAGAAACGACGGTACATTACTTGGATATTTAGATATCGAGGACATCAACGAAGGATATCGTAAAGGTAAAGACCTCGTCGATATCATGCACCGCGATGTATTCAAAATTCAAATTCATGACAAACTACAAGACTCCGTACGTACAATTCTAAAACGTAATCTTAGAAACATTCCTGTAGTTGATGAAAACAATATTCTACTTGGGCTCATTACACGCTCAAACTTAGTAGACATCGTGTACGATTCAATTTGGGGCGAGACGCCCGCTGGAGTTGATGAAGCATGAGTGAGTTTTTCAGTAACTACGGGTTAGAACTCCTACAAAAAACATGGGAACATTTCTATATCTCAGTCATTGCTCTACTCATTGGTGTCGTGATTGCCGTTCCTTTAGGGATGTTACTTGCTCGTACAAATAAACTCGGAAACTGGATCTTAACGATTGCCGGAGTCTTACAGACGATACCGACACTCGCAGTGCTCGCACTGATGATCCCATTATTTGGTATCGGTAAGATTCCTGCGATTATCGCACTATCGATGTACATTTTATTACCGATTTTAAACAACACAATTATTGGTGTACGTAACATTGACCCGAACGCAAAAGAAGCAGCGCAATCTATGGGAATGACACGCTTACAGCTAATGTCTCAGGTGGAGTTACCGCTTGCTTCTCCACTGATTTTAAGTGGGATTAGACTTGCGAGTGTGTACGTCATTTCGTGGGCAACAATCGCCAGTTACATCGGCGCAGGCGGTCTTGGGGACTTTATCTTCAACGGTTTAAACCTCTATGACCCTGTAATGATCATTGTTGGTACAGTTGCAGTGACTGTGCTTGCACTACTTACTGATAAAATACTTGGTCTTGTGGAACGTTACACAGTACCAAAAGGAATAAACATTTCCAGATAGGAGGCAATTATGAAACGATTAAGTAAACTTTTACTCGTTGTAGTCGCTAGTCTTACAATACTATCTGGGTGTACATTGCCTGGACTTAGTGGTAGTGATAAAGATTCAATAAAAATCACAGCACTTGCAACGAGTGAGTCTCAAATCATGTCGCATATGGTGCGCCTCATGATTGAGCATGAAACAGATGGAAAATTAAAACCAACATTAATTAACAATTTAGGTTCAAGTACAATTCAACATAACGCCATTGAAAACGGTGATGCGCAAATATCTGGTGTACGTTATACAGGTACGGATTTAACAGGTGCACTTGGTGATGACCCTGTAAAAGATCCTAAAGAAGCACTTGAACTGACACAAAAGGGATTTGAAGAACGATTCGATACGAAGTTCTTTGACTCATATGGATTTGCGAACTCTTACTCATTTATGGTGACAAGAGATACAGCTGAAAAATATGATTTAACAACAATTTCTGATTTGGAAGAATATAAAGACGAATTACACTTAGGTGTAGACTCATCTTGGATGAACCGTAAAGGTGACGGTTATCCTGGGTTTATCGAAGAATATGGATTTAGATTCAATTCAGTATCGCCAATGCAGATTGGTTTAGTGTACGATGCATTGAACGCTGAATCGATTGATGTTGCGCTTGGGTATACGACTGATGGTCGTATTGCAGCTTATGACCTAGTGGTATTAGAAGACGACAGACAGTTCTTCCCGCCATATGATGCGTCACCACTCGCAACAAACGAGCTTCTAGAGACACATCCAGAAGTGGAACGTGCGTTAGAGAAACTGGTTGGAAAAGTGTCAACAGAGACAATGCAACAGCTGAACTACCGCGCAGACGGTGAAGGTATTGAACCAGCAGTTGTCGCAGAAGAGTTTTTAGAAGAGCATAATTACTTTGATGAAGAGGGGGAAAAATAATGATACTCGGTAGTTTACTATCTGACTTATCGACATATTACAGCGATAACTTCGGATATCTGATGAGATTATTCTTCGACCACTTACTGATGAGTATTTATGGTGTACTGTTCGCGGCAATTGTGGGTATTCCTCTTGGAATATTGATTGCACGTTACGGAAAATTATCCGGTACAGTCATCACGCTCGCAAATATTATTCAAACGGTTCCAGCACTCGCAATGCTTGCGATCTTAATGCTTGGAATGGGACTTGGGCAAAATACGGTGGTATTCACAGTATTCTTATATGCTCTACTCCCTATTCTAAAAAATACGTACTCTGGTATTAAAAGTGTGGATCCAAACATTACGGATGCCGGTAAAGCAATGGGGATGACGCGTAACCAAGTACTCAGGATGATTGAGCTTCCGCTTTCTTTATCTGTCATTATTGGTGGCCTTAGAATCGCACTTGTCGTTGCGATTGGTGTCGTTGCGATCGGTTCGTTCATTGGTGCACCAACGCTATCAGACATCATCATTCGTGGTACAAACGCGACGGATGGTACTGTGTTTATCATCGCTGGTGCCTTACCAATCGCACTGATTGCGGTTATTATCGATATTGCGCTTCGCATTATTGAACGTAAACTCGATCCTACAGCATCAAAAGATGATACACCAAAAGACATTCAAAGTGTAAATTAATTGAACAGTATCGCACGTGACGTGCGGTACTTTTTTATTAGGAGGAAATTTAAATGGCTTTACTTGATATTAACTTTCATTCGATGACGCTCGGAAAACATCATACGTTTAAGGTGATTTTACCGGAGCAACAAGACATGTTTCAGACAGATCAGCCGGTGAAGAAGCTGCGTACAATGTTGCTACTCCACGGGTTGTCGAGTGATGACTCGATGTTTTCTAGATATACGAACGTAGAAATGTATGCAAATACGCATAACTTGGCTGTTGTGATGCCGAACGCCGATCATTCTTTTTATCAGAATATGAAATATGGTCATAGTTATTACGACCATGTGTTAGAAGTATGGCGCTATGCGCATCAGGTGTTGCCGCTGTCTTCTGAAAGAGAGGACAATTATGTTGCAGGCAACTCGATGGGGGGATTTGGTGCATTTCATTTTGCAATGAACGCGCCAGAATTGTTTGAGAAAGCCGTAATGATGAGTGCGGCACTCGATATGGATGCGTCATTCATAGACTATGACTGGTATGACTTTGATGGGCGCGCGGTGTTTGGAGACATTGATGATATTGAGGGCACTGCGATGGATGCGAGACATACGGTATTAGAAGCAGCACGAACACATGGAATAGAAAACCTGCCAGAGTTGTATTTTATGTGCGGTACAGAAGACGAATTGATAGACCGTACAGACTCATTTATGAAATTTTTAGAAGATAAACACATTCCACACAAGTACGATAGAGAACCCGGTGAGCACAACTGGAGCTATTGGGATAAGGGCATACGAAAAGCAATCGACTGGATCTTTGAAGGAAAAGAAGTCGATAAAGACAACCAAATCATGAACTGGGTTGGGTAAATAGAAAAGGCATCCTCTAGTTGGCTAGTTTCAAGATCAGGCCGGCCGAGAGGATGCTTTTTTGATTTGATGTGAGTTTTTATATATTGTATTAGATTTAATTGACCTGCTGAGTTAGTTTTGATAGAACATGGATTTGTACTAAATATTGAAGATAAAAATAATCTAAATTACTTACAAACTTGATTTATCTTTAATCTAGAAGACAATCAAAGCCTACTTTAAAGATAAAACCAGTTTATTTGTAAACTAGAAGACAATCCACGCCTACTTTAAAGATAAAACCAGTTTATTTGTAATCTAGAAGACAATCAAAGCCTACTTTAAAGATAAAAACAGTTTATTTGTAAACTAGAGTTTTAAACATAAGGTTATCTTTTG
>Ga0079226_10002345_pt1 | contig 14621 bp, 12 predicted proteins | sample Poulit2014_FD_76345 | JGI IMG/M metagenome (GOLD analysis project Ga0079226, IMG submission 76345) | Agricultural soil microbial communities from Georgia to study Nitrogen management - Poultry litter 2014 | ecosystem: Environmental > Terrestrial > Soil > Agricultural land | place: USA: Georgia... | reverse complement strand
TGATGGAGTGTGTCGATGGTGATTATCAAACCTATAAATCCCGCGATGGCGCGTATGTTCGCGAACATTTCTTCAATAGTCCTGAGCTTAAAGCGATGGTTGCGCACATGTCCGATAACGACGTATGGCGTTTAAATCGCGGTGGACACGATGAAAACAAAGTGTTTGCAGCCTATGATGCGGCAGTGAAAACGGAAGGCAAACCCACTGTTATTTTAGTGAAAACCATCAAAGGCTACGGAATGGGCCAAGATGGGGAAGCGCAAAATACCGCTCACCAACAAAAATCCGTGAGCGTTGAGACCTTACGCCGTTTCCGTGACCGTTTTGAAGTGCCAATCTCAGATGAAGATTTAGAAGAGATCAACTTCATTCGCCCACCAGAGGGCAGCCCAGAGCTTGAATATCTGCACGAGCGCCGTAAAGCACTTGGCGGTTATCTGCCAAAACGTCGTCCAAAAACCGATGTTGCGCTAAAAGTACCTGCGCTTGATGCCTTTAAAAATCAATTAGCGGCGACCGCAGAAGGGCGCGAAATTTCAACCACCATGAGCTTTGTGCGTATTTTAAATACCTTAGTGCGCGATAAAGAGCTGGGTAAAAATATTGTGCCGATCCTAGTAGACGAATCTCGTACCTTTGGTATGGAAGGGATGTTCCGTCAGCTTGGAATTTGGTCGCAAGCAGGGCAGCAATATACCCCGCAAGATGCGGATCAATTGATGTTCTATAAAGAATCAAAAGATGGTCAAATTCTCCAAGAAGGGATCAACGAAGCGGGTGCGATGAGCTCATGGATTGCCGCAGCAACTTCCTATGCCAACTCAAATGTTCCGATGATTCCATTTTTTGTCTGCTACTCGATGTTCCAGCTTCAACGTACGATGGACTTAGTGTGGGCGGCAGCGGATCAGCGTTCGCGCGGATTCTTAATGGGTGGTACCGCTGGGCGCACAACGCTTAACGGCGAAGGCTTACAGCATCAGGATGGCCACAGCCATATCTTAGCGAGCCTCATTCCTAACTGTGTATCCTATGACCCGGCGCTTCAATATGAGTTAGCAGTGATCATTCAAGACGGTTTAAAACGCATGGTGGAAGACCAAGAAGATGTCTTCTATTACATCACCATCATGAACGAAAACTACGCGCACCCAGAGATGCCCGAAGGCGTTGAGAATGACATTCTAAAAGGGATGTATCTCTTCCGTAAAGGCGGCGAGAGCGATCTAAAAGTTCGTCTTTTAGGCGCAGGCACCATCTTCCAAGAGGTGTTAAAAGCAGCGGATCTTCTTAAAAATGATTGGAACGTTGAAGCGGATATCTGGAGCTGCCCAAGCTTTACTGAGCTTGCGCGTGATTTCCACGAAGTAGAGCGTCAAAACCTCTTCAATCCAGGTGCAGAAGCGAAAGAATCGTATGTTGGCTCACGCCTCAATGATTCCGATGCGCCGGTGATTGTATCAACCGACTACGTCAGAATGTATGCAGAGCAGATTCGCCCAGCGATCACAGCGCCGTATCGCGTGCTTGGAACCGATGGTTTTGGCCGTTCAGATACTCGTGCGCAACTGCGTAAATTCTTTGAAGTCGATCGTTATTATGTCACCATCGCGGCATTAAGCGAACTTGCAAAACAGGGCAAGATCGAAGCTAGCGTTGTGGCAAAAGCGATTGAAAAATACAACATTGATGTTAATAAACCCAATCCTTTAACGGTGTAATCGCGTCAATTTCTTAAATGATGCAAAGGCGCTTAAAGCTTGCTGAATCCATCTTTTATATAGATCGAGAAATTAGTGGTTTTAAGCGCACTTCCAACCGTTAAATGCCCTTTGGGTTCATTATGAAAAAAGGATAAAAAATTATGGCAAAAGTTGATTTAATTGTGCCAGATATTGGGAATTTTGATGACGTCGATGTAATTGAAATTCTTGCAAATGTGGGCGATACCGTCGCAATCGATGATCCGATTCTAACGCTTGAATCCGATAAAGCATCGATGGATGTGCCTGCCGATAAAGCCGGTACCATTACGGAAATTTTAGTAAAAATTGGCGATAAGATTAAAGAGGGCGATGTTTACGCGCGTATCGATATGAGTGCGGTAGATGAGCCAAGCGTTGAAGCGCCCAAAGCAGATGCACCTGTCGCCGCTAAAGAAGCGCCACAAGCAGCTCCTGCACCGGTTTCAGCCGCTGCGGAAGTGATTGAACTTCGTGTGCCTGATATTGGGAATTTCGATGAGGTGGACGTGATTGAAGTCCTCGCTTCGGCAGGCGATCGCGTTGAGCTTGATCAGCCTTTATTAACTTTGGAATCGGATAAAGCGTCGATGGACGTTCCGGCTGAAAAAACGGGCGTGATCGAATCGATCGTGGTAAATGTGGGCGATAAAATCAAAGAGGGTGACCTCATTGGTACGCTTAAAGTGGAAGGCGCAGCCCCTGCGGTAGTAGCGCAATCTGCTCCCGCGCAAGTACAAGTAGCTTCAGAAGCGGCGGCGCCGGCGCGTACGGAATCGATCGCATCAGCCACCGGCGTTTTCAAAGCGCCTCACCCAGCAGATCCCATTCCAGAAGCACCGCACATGCCAGAGCCTGCGGCAAACGTTGATATCTCAACGGCGCATGCATCGCCTTCAGTTCGTGCATTTGCTCGTGAACTTGGCGCAGACTTAAATCAAGTGAAGGGTAGCGGACGTAAAGGCCGTATTCTTCGCGATGACGTTACGCTCTACATTAAAAATGTGCTCTCAGGCAAAACGCAATTGGCTGGCGCAGCGGCACCGCAAGGCGCATCTTATGGTGGCGGACTTGATCTTCTTCCGTGGCCAAAAGTGGACTTTGCGAAATTTGGTGAGATTGAAGAAACACCATTGTCGCGCATTAAGAAAATCTCCGGGGCCAACCTTGCACGTAACTGGGCGATGATTCCCCATGTTGCGCAATTTGATGAAGCGGATATCACCAGTTTAGAAGCCCTTCGTAAACAGCTCAATAAAGAGTTTGAGCGAGAAGGTGCGCGTCTAACGATTCTTGCATTCTTAGTGAAAGCCTGTGTGAAAGCACTGCAAAAATTCCCTGAATTTAATAGCTCGCTTGATGGCGATAAACTTATTCTTAAAAAGTACTATCACATCGGTTTTGCAGCGGATACGCCGAATGGCTTAGTGGTTCCTGTGATTCGTGATTGTGATAAGAAAGGGGTGATCGAGATCGCCGCTGAAATGCGTGAACTTGCTGGTCTTGCCCGTGATGGAAAATTAAAACCGGATCAAATGCAGGGCGGAACATTTACCATTTCATCCTTAGGCGGCATTGGTGGAACGAATTTTATTCCGATCATTAATGCGCCAGAAGTGGCAATTTTAGGGGTATCTCGTAATGAGACCAAACCTGTGTGGAATGGTAAAGAGTTTGAGCCACGCTTAATGCTTCCACTCTCATTATCATACGATCACCGCGTGATCGACGGGGCGCTCGGGGCACGCTTTATAGTGTACTTAAACGCGCTTCTCACCGATATGCGCCGTGCGTTAATTTAGGAGGAGAGATGGCTATAGAAATGAAATTACCTGACATCGGTAATTTTGATGGTGTCGATGTCATCGAAGTGTTGGTGAATGTGGGCGATAGCGTTGCGGTGGATGATCCACTTTTAACGCTTGAATCTGACAAAGCCTCAATGGATGTTCCGGCAGAAATTGCGGGCACCATTACGGAAATTTTAGTAAGTGTGGGCGATCAAATTAAAGAGGGCGATGCGATTTTCCGTATCGAGCCTTCTGAAGGCGCGCCGGCTGTTGAGGCTAAAGCTGAAACGGCTCAACCGGCTTCTGCCCCGCGCGCCGATGTAAATACAGGTGCAAATGCAAGTGCTGAACAACCCGCAGCGCCATCTGAAGGGATTAAATCAAGCGTTGTTGCGCCGGATTGTGATCTTTTAGTGATTGGTGCCGGTCCTGGTGGATATTCGGCGGCATTCCGTGCTGCGGACCTTGGCTTAAAAGTCATTTTAGTTGAGAAATATCCAACGCTTGGCGGCGTGTGTTTAAATGTAGGTTGTATCCCATCGAAAGCGCTCCTTAAAGTTGCGGGCGTGATTGATGAAGCGAAAGTATCGAACGATTACGGCGTTGATTTTGGTACTCCGAAAATCGATCTCGATAAGCTTCGCGGCTACAAAGAGTCGGTGGTGAACAAACTTACCGGCGGCTTAGGCGGCATGGCGAAGATGCGTAATGTGGAAGTGGTTCAAGGCACTGCAACCTTTGAAAACGATCACACCGTGAAAGTGATCTATCATGGGGACGTGCGTGAAATTACCTTCCATAACGCCATTATTGCAGCGGGTTCACGGGCGATTAATTTACCCTTTATGCCGGAAGATCCGCGTATTATCGATTCAACCGGCGCGCTTAAATTGGAAGATATTCCAAAACGCATGCTCGTTGTGGGTGGCGGAATTATCGGCCTTGAGATGGCAACGGTTTATTCAACGCTTGGCTCGAAAGTGTCGATTGTTGAGTTTACTGATGGCTTTATGCCGGGCGCGGACCGTGACCTTGTTTCGGTGTTTGAAAAGCACAATAAAAACCGCTTTGAGCGCGTGATGTTTGGCACAAAAGTGGTGGCAGCGGAAGCGACCGATGCGGGCATTAAAGTAAGCTTTGAAGGCAACGCGCCGATCGCTGATGAAGTCTATGATCGCGTATTAGTTGCGGTTGGCCGTGCGCCAAATGGGCATCTTCTTGATGCAGAAAAAGCGGGCGTGATTGTTGATGAGCGCGGGTTTATCAGCGTTGATAAGCAGATGCGTACTAACGTTCCGCACATCTTTGCGATCGGCGATATTGTGGGTCAGCCAATGCTTGCCCATAAAGCGGTGCATGAAGCCCATGTGGCGGCGGAAGTGTGTGCCGGTCACAAACGTTTCTTCGATGTGCGTCAAATCCCCTCAGTTGCGTATGCTGATCCTGAAATTGCTTGGGCAGGGCTTACCGAAACGGAAGCGAAAGCGAAAAATATTCCCTATGAAAAATCGGTGTTCCCATGGGCGGCGAGCGGAAAAGCGATTGCCAATAACCGTGATGAAGGCTTTACCAAACTGCTCTTTGATCCTGAAACAAAACAGATCATTGGCGGCGGTATTGTCGGCACGCACGCTGGCGATCTGATTGGTGAGGTTTGCCTTGCCGTTGAGATGGGTGCGGATAATATCGATATGGGTCACACCATTCACCCGCATCCGACCTTAACCGAATCGCTTGGAATGGCGGCGGAAAACTTAGAGGGCGCGTGTACGGATCTACCGCCTAAAAAACGCCGTTAATTTAAGTTAAAATTTAACGTAAAAATAATCCCCCGTGATGAACGTCATCGGGGGATTTTTATTGCTACAATAACTGCTCGTTATGTGAGTGCAAGGAGAGAGTTGTGATCGATATTACTAAGGCCGAAATTGAGAATATTATTATCCATAAGGTGGGCAATAAGGGGCAAGAAGAGGGCTGTCTCTTTTCGGAAACGGAAGCGACGCCGAGTGAGTATTTAAAAACGCTCCTCACCGAACATTATCTGCGCCCGCTATCTGAGGTGAGCGAGCCTTCGATCTTCTATCATGAGTCGGATCTTGAACTCAACGCCATTGCACAATTTTCTGAGAGTCTTTTTAACGCGCCGGAGAGCTTTAAAGAGCAATCGATCAAGATCGCCAAACATCTCTATAGCGTCTCCAATCACCCCAATATCGCGGGTGGTGAGTTTATCGTCATTCTGTTTTCAAACATTGTCGTCGGTAGCGCAAATTCAATGGGATTAGCGGTATTAAAAGTGGAATCGAAAGATGATTATCTCGATATTCGTAATGAAAATGGCACGCTTGAGCTGATTGAAAAAGAGGGGATTGCTCTTCGCGAGATTCAGAAAGGCGCGCTCATTTTATCGAGCGATATGTCCGTGCTTGCGATCGACATCCTCAAAAGACGCACGAAATATTGGCACGATGATTTCTTAAAAGTTGCGCCGAAAAAGACAGAAGAGGCAGAGTTTAAAGCAAGTGGTGATATTCTCCGTGGACTGTCGAGCCGAATCGAGAATCCAAGCGATCATTTAGCCTTTAATCAAGGATTGGAAAATTATCTTGATCAGCGTGATGAGCTTGAGCTTCGCGATCTGCACGATCTCTCAAAACCCTATTTAGATCCGCAAGAGATCGATCGGGTCTTTAATGCAGCGCAGAGTAAAGCGGGGTTTGAATTTGATAGCGAGCTCAAAATTCCGAGCGAGCGTTTTCGTCTGCAGGCCAAAAATGTGATGAAAAAGACGCGTATTATTGATGGGGTTAATCTTGTGGTAACCAATGAAGATGCCTATCTCAATGGCATAAAAATTGAAGAGCGCGATGGCGGGTTTAGAGCGATTATCGATTTCGATATTTATGAGTCGCTAAAAGAGAATTAGGTCTGTTTTGTGAAGATTAAAGGATCGTCTAAGTGAATGGGTTAACTTGGCGATCCTTTTTTATTGCGTGGTGGAATATTTTAATATTTAAGAATAAATCAGCTAGAAATTGCGAGAATAGGGGGCTTATAAGATAATTTGCGTCAGTTCTTTCACCATTTGCCCAGTTAATCCCCAAATTTTATAGTCGCGATAGTGATAACAAGGTGTATTATGGTAGGTTTGCTGCGGCGCATTCTTAAGATAGGAGAGCGGGACGCTAAAGATTGAGGCGACTTCATCGTGATTTTTCTCAAAGGTGAGCGCATCGTCAATCAGCCCGACAAAGGGACGCACCCAGATGCCATGATGAGAGACAACCGGCGTTAAACCGCCAAGCACTTCGATCTTGTGTGGCGCAAGACCAATCTCTTCTTCCGTTTCGCGAAGAGCGGTGATGAGGAGGTTTTTATCCTCTTTTTCGCGCATGCCACCGGGGAAACAGACTTGTCCTGCATGAGTCGTCAGATCGGATGCGCGCAGTGTAAAAATAAGTTCAGGATCATCTTTTTTAATAATGATGGCGCAGACGGCGGAATCTTTGAGGTTATGCCGTTCAACCCACGTCGGGCGATAGCCGCGTACACGATTGCGAATTTTGGCAATGGCAGGCGGGCTCTCTTCCGGAAAAAAGTGAAGACTATTCGGTTTTTCTTTCATAGGATTAGTACAAGATCTGTTTAATTAATAAGCAAGTTCTTTCGGTCAATTTATAGTATTGTAGCTCATATCCGGCGGTTTTTTCGTCATTGACAATGAAAAAATTCAACCAGATAAGAATTATGATAATAACAATAACAGGGGGAAATTTATGTCTCGTGAAACTTGGAGTAATAAAATACTCTATATCTCAACCGTTGCCGGTGCGACCATTGGATTTGGCGCAACGTGGCGGTTTCCATATCAGGTAGGGCAAAATGGTGGCGGTGCCTATCTACTCGTTTTTATGCTCGCCATGATTATTTTGGGTGTGCCGATGTTGATGGCGGAGCATATTATCGGGCGGCGTTTGCAAACCAATACCGTCGATGCCTTTGGGCAGGGCGATCTTAAAAAACCGATCTCCAAATTTTGGAAAGGGGTGGGGGTTTTAGCGATCATCGGGGCCTTTGGGATCTTAGCGTACTACATGGTGCTTGGGGCGTGGGTGATGAGTTACATTGCCGATATTACCCGAGGCGCGATTAACCTATCTGAGCCATTAGGGCGAGAATATATCTCCTCGTTTTTCTCGGGGTCCATCAGTAATACCTTGAAAATGTTGAGCTACACCTTTATCTTTGTGGCGATCAACTACTACATTTTAGTGAAGGGAATTATCCAAGGGATTGAGAAATTGATATCGCGGGTGATGCCTCTTTTCCTCATTATTTTAGTGGTGATGGTGATCTATTCGCTCCAGCTTCCGGGGGCAAAAGAGGGGCTTAAATTCTATCTGATTCCTGATTTTAGTCGCATCAATGCCGGCATTTTCTTAGAGGCACTTGGGCAAGTATTCTTCGCGCTGAGTCTTGGTTTTGGGGTGATGATCACGCTCTCCTCTTATTTGCATAAAAAAGAGAATATGGTGGGCATTAGTTTATCGGCGGGTGTAATTAATACGGTAATTCCATTTTTATTAGGCTTTGTAATTTTCCCTGCGCTCTTCTCGGCAGGTATGGAGCCATCAGCAGGGCCAACGCTCGTATTCCAAGCGCTTCCGGTTGTTTTCTCTAATATGCCCTTTGGTACTGTTGTTGGGATCGCGTTCTTCTTACTCTTGATTTTTGCTGCGCTCACCACATCACTTACAATCTATGAGGTGGTGATCACAACGCTTGTTGAGAAAACGAGCATGAGCCGTAGCTTTGCGACCTTTATCACGCTTGGTACCATCTTCTTATTAGGAAACCTCCCAGCGGTATTATCGGATGGCCTATGGCAAGATGTGCGTGTGTTTGGTATGAGTGTTTTTGACGCGTTTGACTTCGTCAGTGCGAATATCTTCTTCGTGTTGACGAGCTTCCTCTCCTGTGTATTTATCGGCTTTGTGCTCGGCAAGAAAGTAATGGTCGATGAGATCACCAATGGAAATACCATCAATCAAAAAGTTGCAGGACCGCTCTTTTACTACATCAAATATTTCATTCCGCTCTTAATTATCGTGATTGCGTTAATGAGTTTTATGTAGGTAAAGAGGTAGTAACAACGATGCCAATGAATTGATGATCTATTAATAAAATCATTGAGGTAATAAAAAGCCACTTTCGTGCAGTTGATGCGGAAAGTGGCTTTTTTATGGAGCTCTATTTATCGAGCCGTATTCTATTATTCTATCGATTGCTTATCGATCTGCCTCGGGGAGGATTACTCAGCCTCTTCCTCGGCGCGGAGTTCGTTTAGTTTCTCCATGATCTGATAACACATCTCTTTGGTATTGGTTTTCGAAACCGCTGCGATGGTGAAATAACGATCTTCCGGATTCCAATCGATCGCTTTTAAAAACTCGGCAATGCGCTCGTCACGCTCATCTTCTGGGATGAGATCGACTTTATTAAGCACTAACCAACGCTTTTTATTGTAGAGATCGTCGCTATAGTTTTTGATCTCATTTAAGATCGTAAAATAATCTTGTACGGGATCTTGGCTGTCGCTCGCAGGGGAGATATCCACTAAATGGAGCAGAACGCTGGTGCGGGCAAGATGTTTTAAAAATTGATGCCCAAGGCCAGTGCCTTCCGATGCGCCTTCAATTAACCCTGGGATGTCGGCTACAACAAACGAGTTGTCGTAATCAAGTTCCACAACGCCAAGGCTTGGGGTTAAGGTAGTAAATGGATAATCGGCCACTTTTGGACGAGCGCCAGAAATTGCGCGCACGAGCGTTGATTTACCAGCATTGGGAAGGCCTAAAAGCCCCACATCGGCAAGCACTTTAAGCTCTAAGCGAAGTTCGCGAATATCCCCATCGGTACCGGGCTTGGTTTGACGCGGGGCGCGATTCGTTGAGCTCTTAAAGCGAGCGTTTCCAAGACCGTGCATACCGCCTTGAGCCACTTTTACGATCTGCCCATGTTTGGTTAAATCGCAGATAAATTCATTGGTTTCCGCATCAAATACTTGCGTGCCGCGCGGGACTTCTAAAATAAGGTCTTCGCCCGATCGGCCGGTACGGTTTGACCCTTCACCAGGGCGACCATTTTTAGCTTTAAAGCTGCGCTCATAGCGGAATGTCATTAGGGTGTTTAAGGAATCAACAGCTTTTAAATAGATGCTACCCCCGTCGCCGCCATCGCCCCCATCGGGTCCCCCAAAGGGAATAAAGCGTTCGCGTCTAAAGCTTAAGCACCCATTACCGCCTTTTCCTGCTTCTACTCGAATTCGAGCTTCATCTATAAATTTCATAATCGTCTATCTATCTTAATTAGAAATAAAAAAAGCTCCACAAAAATGGAGCTTTATTAAAAGAGTAGCATATGCTAATTAAGCGATTGGCTCAATGCTAACATATTTACGCTTGTTTGGGCCTTTCGTAATGAATTGTACGTGACCATCTGTTTTTGCGAAAATTGTGTGATCTTTTCCGAGGCCTGCATTGATACCTGCGTGGAATTTAGTACCACGTTGACGAACAATGATAGAGCCTGCTGTTACGAGTTCGCCACCAAAACGTTTCACTCCTAAACGTTTACTTTCCGAGTCGCGACCGTTACGGCTAGAACCAACACCTTTCTTCTGTGCCATAATTAAGTTCCTTTTTTAATACTAGTTATGCACTGATACCAGTGATTTGAATCTCGGTAAAGTGCTGACGATGACCTTGACGTTTACGATAATGTTTACGACGACGGAATTTAACAATTTCGATTTTACGAGTACGACCTTGTTTTCTTACAGTAGCTGTAACTTTTGCGTTCTCAACAACAGGAGTACCCACGGTTACGTCGCCATTATTGCTAACAAGTAAAACGTCTGAAAGCTCAACTGTTGAACCTTCTTCTGCGCCTTCGATTTTTTCAATACGGAGGATTTGACCTTCCGCAACGCGATATTGTTTACCGCCTGTTCTTATAACTGCATACATTTGCTGAATGCTCCGCATAAAATAATTTACAAAATGTGTGAAAACTGGCTATTGCTTTCTCTTCTTCAATAGTCGCAATCATTATAATTGCCAATTTAAGAGGAACGATTCTAATGATTAAAATTTGATTAGTCAAGTTTTAACCAATTATTTTCCCCAATTAAAGAGAGAGCAGAGAATAAAATTAACTATTCTTTGCAGGATTTAACCGTTTATAGCAAATGCCCATTTACCTATCAATCAATCCGTTATTCTCTTATAATATAGGAACAATTTCAAGTCTTATTTATATAAGGAGTATCGAGATGATTTTATTACAAATGAATTTTGGCTATCCAAAAGAGGCGATGGGCGATGCCTTAACGGAAAATGGACGCGGACTTGCGGAAAGTATCAATCAAGAACCGGGCTTTATTTCCAAAGTGTGGATCGAGAATGCGGAGACGGAGGAGAGTGGCGGAATTTATATGTTCGATACGCTCGAAAATGCTCAAAATTACGCGAAAATGCATGTGGAGCGTGCAAAATCTATTGGGGCAACTAATATTGAAATTAAATATTTTAATGTGAATGAACCGCTCTCAAAATTAAATCGCGGGATTTAACCGAATATCGATATTGATAAAGGCACCTTCGGGTGCTTTTTTTGTTGTCTTTTTCTATATCTACTTGATTTTAAATTAATATTTTGCGAGGGTGATAGGCGTTTTGATTTAAAAGAGAGGTGGGGTTATGGTGAAAATAGATATTGAGGCGGGGTATATGATGGTATCGCTGATGATCGCACTTGCGCTTCTCCTTTTTGCGGTACTGGGTTTTCAGCATTTTTATTTATCGAGCATCGAGTCGAAAGTGGTGCTTCGTAACGGACATCTCAAATCACTGTGTAATTACAATGTTCAAGCTCTTTCTCAGTATCGCAGTTTTCAAAAAACACGGAAGGCGTCGCGTGTTAATGCTGGTAAGCTCACAGAGAAATGCATTGAGCGAATTTCTCAATGAGGGGGTTATATCGATCTCGTGGCGCCTCACCACTTCAATTAATGATTAGTTTGGCGATTGGGTTGTCGTTAATTGCCTCCGGATTTCATTATTACAGCGCAATGCTTGTACGGATTCATCAGGATCAAAAACAGATTGAGCTCGTCGATCAATTTGATATGGCAGAAATCTTGTTAAGAGATGCCTTTGAGCGAACGGATCATGGTAGTGATGTTGGTGAAATTGTCATTGGTGAAAATATTTCGGCATTTGAAATTAATCTTTTGCGTTATCCGATTCACTGGTATCGCTTTGAGGATCACTCTTCTGATCGGTTGTCTGATCAATCTCAGGATCAATCCTTACAAGACGGGAATCGAAATACAGGTGGATTAAGGTTAGCTCGTTCAAATCATGAAAAATCAGAGTATTACATCGGCGGTGTGCGATACGTTGCGCGTGAGAGTGATCTGCTCATTACGACAGAAAAGATTTCGCTTGGTTATTGGCGGCCCTCTGATGAGGTTTCGCTTTCGGAAGTATTGCACAGTGCGATCGAGCGGGCACAAATTGTGTCGGGAAAATATCCACCTCTATTGTGGGCAACGAATGGCGAAACGGGAGTTCTGTTTAAGGTAGGTCTACAGAATAAAGAGGCTTTAGGCATTGCATCAGCAGATCTACGGCAAATTAAAGCGCTATCGGCAACGACTCTAAAAGGGAGTGCTACACCCATTTTCCTCTATCAGCTCCAATCAAAGCAGTTTTATACATTAAAAGAACGAGGCGAGTATCGGCTTGTGATCGATGGGTTTGATGGGCAGGCGTTTATCCGGATTCCAAATATGATTCGGTTTCGGCTTGCTGTCTTTAATAAGAATACTCGGCGTTGGGAATATGATTGGGATCTATATGAAACAAATTCTGCGCTGATTTCGGTTGAGCTTATCGGTGGGGTAGGAGAGTGGGAATCCTTAGACGTTGAGTTTTTATACCGTGAATCTGCTGAGGTTGAGATGATAACGGGAATTAATCACCATCCAAAGTTGATTGATGCACGCCGTCTGCTTTTCTATCTGGGTGAATCATGAATAGGCGCTCTATAAGATTCAAAAACCGAGGCGTCGTATTAATTAGTATGCTCGGGATTTTATTGCTACTTTCGATTTTGGGTGGCTACTATGCCTGGAAAATAAATGGCGCGCTTCGTCTGCACAATTTAATAGAGATCGATAAAGCCAGCGCAATAGCGTTTACCGATCGTCTTCGGGAGCGCGGGGTTCAATTAGAGAAAGCGATTAAAACCTGTCGTAACGCGCTCTGTCATTTGGAGGAAAAGATTCAAGGCGATATTAAAGTTGGTTGGAGAGAGATGGTCTATGCCGATCGTTTTGATCAAACGTTTTCAAGCCAAATAAAAAAGCAGATGATGGAAAACGGGCAGCAATATTTGGTGACTTATTATTATGACGCACCTATGGAATCCTCTTATTTTGAATTGTGGGGATTGGATGAAATTGAGCGACGTTTTGCATATCTCTCCATTAAGATGGTTGATGGTTTCGATAACCGAGTATTGCATGGCGGGCGTTATTATCAATTGAGTATTGAAGAGAGTTCGATTGTGATTGAGTCAGAGGGTGAAAAGTATAGGGTGGAGCCTCCAAGCGAACTGTTTTTAAATGATAGGAAAGAGGTAATCGCAACTGCACTATCGGAAAATGCTTATTATCTTTATTTAAATGATGGAAATATTTGGTCGATCGATTTAGAAGGATTGATTGCATCGAAAAGGGCGAATTTAACTTGGATTACCCGTTTCGCGGTTGACGATGCGTCGGGTGGAGAGAGTTCTCGTTTTGTCCTACAAAAGATTGGGTCGATGCTACATCTATATAAGATAGATAAGTCATCCGGTGTGGTACAAAAAAGTGCGTTTGATCTATATAGTGGGCGCCGTTATATCGAGCGCAAATGGATCGATATTGAGTTGTCAGGTGATGAGGTTTTGGAGGGTGAAGAGGCGTTTGCATGGGGAGTTGCATTTACGGAAAAAGGTAAGTCCGTAATGATTGAAAAATTTGTTCAGCATTCCTTGGGAATTACGCTAAAATTAAAGGGTGAAGATCGATGTTTAGACATTCGCGCTGATGGACGAGTTCAGACGATTAAGAATGAAATTGAAAATTGTGTTTTGGAATTTAGTCAGAATTTAGAGAGCCGGTTCCAATTACATCGATTGGAAGGGTAGTGCAGTATTAAATATAGAAATATAGAGGGAATAAGAGTTCAGATGTCAGATCTTCCGAGTTATGAAACGGTGAGTGTGACGCGTTATCGGGGTGAAAGCGAGTTTGTTGAGGATGATTTTTTGCTCAATGAGAAGCCGGTATCGATCGTTTATAACGGCTATCCGCATGTGGTGATTATGTGTACGCCGAAGGATTTGGAAGATTTTATATACGGCTTTAGTTTTACCGAAGGGATTGTGAATCGAGCGGAAGAGATTCTCTCCATTCACCTTGATCTGCGGGAGAATGGCGTAGTAGCAGAAGTGGAAATTTTGCCTGAGTGCATGATTCGGCTCGAATCGCGTAAGCGTCAAATGAGTGCGCGTACGGGGTGTGGGATTTGTGGGCTCGATTCCCTTGATCAGGTGGTGCGCCCGCTCAAGAAAATTGAGACACAAAGTGAGGTTGAGATAAGTGCGATTAATGAGGCGCTTAAAGTGGCGTCTGATTATCAAGCGCTCAATCAGAAAACCGGAGGCGCGCACGGTGCGTTTCTTTGTGATAGAATGGGTCAAATTCTTTTAGTCCGAGAGGATGTTGGGCGGCACGTTGCGATGGATAAATTGATCGGTGCGCTCATTCGTGCAGGGATTCCCACGCACGATAAATTTTGTTTGATCACCTCTCGCGCAAGTTTTGAGATGGTTCAAAAAGCAATTTGCGCAAAATTTAATCTTCTAGTGGCGATCTCCGCGCCCACATTAATGGCTGTTAATTTGGCAAAAGAGCATCAAATTAAGCTCGCCGCTTTCTCAAGAGTCAATAAAATAAATGTTTATTCTT
>Ga0079226_10002344_pt1 | contig 14622 bp, 17 predicted proteins | sample Poulit2014_FD_76345 | JGI IMG/M metagenome (GOLD analysis project Ga0079226, IMG submission 76345) | Agricultural soil microbial communities from Georgia to study Nitrogen management - Poultry litter 2014 | ecosystem: Environmental > Terrestrial > Soil > Agricultural land | place: USA: Georgia... | reverse complement strand
TAAATTACTAGGATCAACAATGGGGAGTAAAGAAGAATTAAAAGCATTACTTGGATTTATGGAAGAACACGATATACGTCCAGTCGTTGGTCATACATTTACATTAGACGAAGTAGAAGAAGCATTTGATTTATTAAGAGAAAATAATCAATTTGGTAAAATCGCTATTCAAATTTAATTTAGAAAACGGGTTAGCCTACAAAAAATAGGCTAACCCGTTTTGTATTAAGGCTGACGATTTAAAATCCAATTATCTTCAATTGGGTAAACTCCTCTATCTAATGCGTCAGTATGAAGAGTAAGTCAATATAAAGACACCCTAATGTTTCACTTTGATTACTTGCAAATTCTAAAAAGCTTGCTTTTTCAAAAACGGTATAAATCAACTGACATAACGTTTTACAATAGTTTATAATTGGGTTTGGTGATACTTTTGTGATTTTAGCCGCTTCTTTGATACCAATAATTTTAGTTGATAAGATAATCATTCATTTATTTATCTTTAGTCTTTAATACAAACAACTTGTAGTCTGATTAAAAATTAGTAAAAATAATACCGATAATAATGCCAGTGATAGCACCAAAGAAAACTTCGATAGGCTTGTGGCCAAGTAATTCTTTAAGTTCTTGACGTTTTTCGTAATCGGCCTTTTTACTCCAATCTCGTGCTTCACGAGCAAAATACTGAATATCTCGGACAAGTTCATTTAAAAGTTCAGCATGTTTGCCAGCTTGACGTCTCACGCCAGAAGCATCAAACATAATAATCACACTAAAAATAAATGAAGCGGCGAATAAAGTCGTATCGAATCCTTCAATCAGCCCAATCGAAGTCGTTAAAGCAGTTACTGCTGCAGTATGACTACTGGGCATCCCACCTGTACTAAAGACTAGTTTTGGAATGAACTCTTTAGTGACAATTAATCTAATTGGAACTTTTATAAATTGAGCAAATAAAATACCAGTTATTGCTGCCATTAGTGGAATATTTGAAAAAAGTTCCATCATGCATCAACACTCCCTAGTTTATTTTATAACAGTCTCAAGAGCCACTTCCATCATGTCATGAAAAGATGTTTGTCTTTCTTGTGAAGAAGTCGCTTCGCCTGTAATAATGTGGTCTGAGACAGTCAAAATAGCGAGTGCTTCGCAATTATATTTTGCAGCTAAAGTATATAAAGCAGCAGCTTCCATTTCAATGCCTAAAATATTGTAAGATGATAATAAATCGTTAACTTCTAAAGCATTGTCACGATAAAATGTATCGCTTGTAAATACGTTACCAACATGGGTCGTTAAATTTTTTCCTTTAGCAATATCATAGGCATTTTTTAAAAGATTAAAATCAGCTAAAGGTGCATATTCAATATTACCAAAAATCATTTTATTTGTTTGTGAGTCATGTGTTGCACCTTGAGCTAAAATAAGGTCACGAATTTTTACGTCTCTTTTCATACCACCACATGTGCCAACACGTACAAGTTTTTTTACATCATATTCGCGAATTAATTCATTTACATAGATTGAAATAGATGGCACGCCCATACCAGTACCTTGAACAGAAATTCTTTCACCTTTGTAAGTTCCTGTATAACCAAGCATACCTCTAACTTCATTGTATTGAATAACGTCCGTTAAGTAATTTTCAGCAATATATTTTGCTCGTAGTGGATCGCCAGGTAAAAGGATAGTTTCAGCGATCTCACCTTTTTTTGCATTGATGTGAACACTCATCTCAATTCACTCCTATTTGTTATAAATTTTTTGGTAAAATGATTCATCTAAATCAGCCAATTTCTCTAAAGCTAAACGACCATAATCATCATTACGATTTTTTAGTTCGGCTTCTAGTGCTATAAATGATTTTTTAAGTGAGTCAATATAATTAGGTACCTCACCTGAATAGAGTTTTGTTTTACGTTTACGTCCATTTAATTTTTCTTTATTAGCGAGAGCTTTACGTTCATGAAAGGCAACACCCTCTGTTTGTTCGGGATTATGTAAATCGCCTTGATCAGGGTGTTTTAAAACAGCTTTAACTTCTATTAACCAAAAGTTTTTTCTATCTTCTAACACTTCACCTATATATATACCTGAATTATAATCAGTTTCGACAATACTACCTATTTGAACATCATTTGACATATTATATCCTCCCTATAAATAATTGTGGCAAATCGTAAACAAATGTTTATTTACGAGTGTCACAGATTGATTGTCTCATAATTTTATTATATTATAAAGATAAGGATGTGATTTGTATGCATATGGAGTTTTTATATTTCCCAGAAGATAAATCAGAATATATTCCATCATTAATCATGCTATCTCTATTTATTATTGGCGCAATTGTCACAGTTTATATTTTTTATAAAAAGTCAAAAAAAGATGTTGAACAACCTCATAAAGAATATCCAAAACATATAGAAAATCAGCCTGATGATGAAAAATAACCTCTCATATGAAGAGGTTATTTTTTATTGATAGCATTAATAATTCTATTTGTTCCTTCAATGACAATCTCTTTTGGACAAGCAATATTCATTCGCATAAATTGATTACCAAGCTTACCATAAGAGGAACCACGATTTAGTCCTACTTTAGCTGTTTTGACAAAGAAGTCATTTAATTCATCTGGTGAAAAGCCAAGCGATTCACAATCAATCCACAATAAGTAAGTCCCTTCAGAGTCGATCACTTTCAATGAAGTTTCTTTTTCTAACCGCTCTTTTACATAATGCTTATTCTCGCTAATTACTCCTAATAAATCATCTAACCAAGGTCTCCCTTGAGGATAAACAGCTTCTAAAGCTATGACTCCAATTGTATTCATCATATTCATTCCTTGACGGTTTAATTCATTTGCAAGTTTTGTTCTCATCTTAGTATTTTCTGCGATAATGTAAGAGATTTGTAAACCAGCTAAGTTAAATGTTTTTGTTGGTGACATAAAAGTAATTGTTTGCTGACTAATTTCTTCAGATAAAGAAGCAATAGGTACATGTTGATGTTCTTTAAAAGCTAAATCAGCATGAATTTCATCAGAAAAAATTAAAACATCATGTGCCAAGCAAAGATCAGCCATTTTTTCTAATTCATCCTTACGCCATACTCTCCCAACAGGATTATGAGGTGAGCATAAGATAAATGCTTTAACACCTGATTTTATTTTACGTTCAAAATCTACAAAATCAATTTCATATCGATTGTTTTTATGTATTAATTCTTGTTCAATAATTTCTCGGTCATTATCTTTTATTAAATTAAAAAAAGGTGTATAAACAGGCGTTTGAATTAAAATTTTATCTCCAGGATTAGTAAAAACATTAATTGCTGAATTAATACTTGGAATAACACCTGGACTAAATATAAGTGAATTAATACTTGTCTTAAATTGGTGAGATTCTTTTAACCAATCGGTCACTCTTTGCATAAGTTCATTATTTATAATTGTATAACCATAAAAGCCATGATCAGCTCTTTGTTTAATCGCTTGATTGACAACATCGGGCGCTTTAAAGTCCATATCAGCAACCCACATTGGAAGTAAGTCATCTGTTTGAAAAATAGTGTTTAAGTGATCCCATTTTAAAGAATGTGTCTTTTTACGTTCAAAAACACGCGAGAAATCTGTCATATATATACCTCCTAATAAAATAGAATCCGTTTTTTGACGAATTCTACTCTATTGTATTAGATTATCTAACTACAAGTACATCACATTTTGCATGACGTACAATACTTCCTGAAACACTTCCCATAACAATCCGTTCAACAGCACCAAGTCCTGTTGCACCAACAACTACTAAATCAATATTTTCTTCAGGAATTAATTCTTTAGTGATAACGGCTTTTGGTGATCCAAGTTTAATAATGGTTTTAATGTTTTTAAAATCAGTATTTTTCACATAAGTATCTAACATGTCTTGGGCATATGCTTGTGAACGTTCATAAATAGCACTGTCATATGGCTCGATTGTTGAGAAGGTCTTTGTATCTACAACATGTGCTAAAACGAGAGATGCGTCATTTCTTTTAGCAATTTGAATTGCTCTTTCTAAGGCTTTTTCAGCAACTTTTGATCCATCAACAGCAATGAGAATGTTTTTATATTGTGTGTTCATTAAAATGCCTCCCATAAAGAATTATTTAATTCTATTGTATAGTATTAAAATTAAAAAAGGAAATGTATGTTTTAAAAAATAATAAATTATCATAAAAAAAGGCAAAACACAGCGTGTTTTGCCTAGAAGGGGAAGATATACTAAAGTGTTGCTATTTTTAATATACCCAAAAAAATAATATATAAACATTTATTTAACAGTTAAGGTATTGACTATATCTTGATATACATAACCCCAAAATTTTTCATCATTTCTAAATGTACAACCTATTTTTTGAATGAGACTTTGGAATGCTTCGTCAAAATCAGGATCATCTTTAGCTGGCATATCTTTTTTTAATTCGTCTGTAAAATCCTTAATTTCAGGTGCATATGGACCCCACTTAGCGATTTCTTCTCCTGAATCATTAATAAAAATAAAAATAGGAATCACTCGTTTATCGTTAGTGAGATATTTGTCCATTAAATCTAAATTTTCGTCACGAACAAAGACACTAACAGGCATATCCGTTGCTTCTGCAAGTCTAAACATAATGGGTACATCTAACATACAATGCCCACAAAATTCTTGCGAAATAATTAAAACACGTAAGTTTTGTTCGCTAATATCAGTTAATTTCTCTTTATCTGACTCTGGAATTTTAAAAGTATTATAAATATGATGAAAAGCTTCATCATGCTTAGTTAATGTATCTGTATATTGTTTTGGTGTAATACCTTTTTTAAATTGTTTCATTAAATCCATTTCATTCGCTCCCTAATAGTAGTTGTTAGCAAAATACTATCATTAATCGACTTGAGGTACAATTAAGGAAGCTTATTAGCTAATTTATAAACAGAACACTTGTCATTGTAAGAATATTAAGGTATATTGTAATTACAATAAAATATCGATAACATTTTCGGGGCAGGGTGTAATTCCCGACCGACGGTAATTAACTTCATTTAAAGTTAAAAGCCCGTGACCTACTATTTTAGTAGCTGATCTAGTTGAATTCTAGAGCCGACAGTAAAGTCTGGATGGGAGAAGATGTTGCTAGAGATTGCTTTTTTAAGCATATCTATATTTCCTAACAAAAATTTAACGCCCCTATGCCATAATTGGTTATAGGGGCTTTTCTGTTAAGTGAAAACTAGCAAGCCTTCATCGAAATGTTCTTATCGATATTAACAAAGATGGAGGAGAATAAACAATGTCAAATCAAGCAACGAGATCTGCCAACTTAATAAAATTAATTGTTATCTCATTATTAGGAGCCATATCATTAGTTTTATTTTTTATTAGTTTTCCCTTACCAATGTTACCGCCTTATTTAAAAGTGGACTTTAGTGATATCCCAGCAATTATTGCTGGAATAATATTTTCTCCACTTGCAGGTGTGTTAGTCTTATTAGTCAAAAATGGTTTATACTTTATTATGACAGGTGCAACTGACCCAGTAGGTGTTGTCGCTAACTTTATCGCAGGTTCAGTATTTATTGCTCCCGTAGCTTATTTTTATCATAGGCTAAAGAGTGTAAAAGGAATTTTAATTGGACTTGTTGTAGGAACACTTGCTATGACACTTGTGATGGGAATCTTAAATTATTTAGTTATTTTACCAGCCTATGCGACATTACTTGGAATGGAAATGAATCCCGCAATTAAATTATACACTGTGGCGATAGGTATTTTACCATTCAATATTATCAAGGGCTTCATTGTTAGCTTGCTATTTGTTCCGTTATTTATCAAATTAGCAGATTGGATTCAAGAACAACATATGAAATTGACTTAATTAAGCAAATAAAAAGGTCTATCAACGCTTATAAAATAACGTTGATAGACCTTTTTTTATTTAATTTTAAAAGTAAAAGCATTTTCTTGCTTTAATTCGCCATCATTAAACGTGCGTTCGATGAAATTAACATTATTATTATAATCAATTAATAGAACAGTTGATGCGCGTGTGCCATAATTATCTGTTTTAATAAAAATAGGCGATAGTTGTTTTTCTAATTCTTTTGACACACCCGTAGTTGGTAAAAGTTCATCACTTGCTTTTGTTTTATCAATTAAAATACTAAATAGATCATTTGTATTTATTTTTTGATGTGAGTCTAAGTAATCATCAAGTTTAGCTTTTATTGAAGTCACTTTGGGCCAAGCTGTATTTAGGAGGTGATTACTTAAACCATATGTGCCAGGTTCTAATGCATAATATTGATCAATTTGATTACTATAATAAAAGAGCTGATCAGCAGTGCCTGTAATAAGGTTATATCCGTTGTAATCTGCAGCTGAATCGCTTAATTCAATTAAATAGTTCTCTGTTGTTTCTGAACCGATTAAATAATCAGCAACAATGTCACCACGCGAAGTTCTTCGCTTACGTTCAAGCGTAGGGTCACGGTAATTTGTTAATGCAGCAATTCGACCTGATTGTGAAATTCCCATCCAAGTACCTAAAGATTCTAAATCACGTCCGCCAAGAATGTATGGATAATCATCCCAAAATTCAGCAGTAGCAGTAGGTCTTGGATAAAATTCATCACGATTAGCAATCATAATTAATTTATATTTTTTGTGTTGATTTGTATTAAAAGCAATTAAACACATAAGGAAACACCTCTTATTTCTTTTTTGGAACAACGCCTAATGTACAGCGTGAAATACTGATTAACTCATCATTTTCATCTGTAATATGAATATTCCAGACCATTGTTGTTTTCCCAAGATGAACTGGTGTAGCAGATGCTGTAACCGTGCCTTCACGTTTACTTTTAATATGATTGGCATTAATTTCAATACCAAAAACAAGATGGGTTTCTTGATTTATATTTTGAAAACCTGCAAGACTTGCAGCTGTTTCAGCAAGAAGTACACTTGCGCCACCATGTAAAAAACCAGCAGGTTGATGAGTTCGCTCATCAACTGGCATTGATAAGATAACTTCATCTTTATCGATTTTAAGCATTTCTATACCGAGAGATTTCATTAAAGTGTTATTTGGATTTTTCACAGATTTACCTCCAGATTGTTAAATAAATGCACCTATTAATAATGAAAAGCCTAATAAAAATCCGAAAATAGTATTCGTTTGTCCAGTCTTAACCATTGCAGGCATCATTTCCAGTGGTGTTGTCTTTCCAATATAGCCTTTGATAACATTGATTGCTTTTGGAACACTTAAAAAGACAAGTAATGACCAAATAGGTAAGATACCACTAATAATTAATACTATTGTCCATAAATAAGTAAGAACAAAGAGTGCTGCAAAGAGTTTAACGGCATTGTCATGGCCAAGTAAAATGGCAACTGTTTTACGTCCATTTGCCTTATCATTATCTAAATCTCGTATGTTATTTGCTAACATAATTGTTCCAATTAAAATGGCGATTGGAATTGAAATAAGAATGATTTCTGAGGTGACCTCACCTGTTTGAATGTAATAACTGATGCCAATAATAACAGTCCCCATTAATAATCCAGATGTGATTTCACCTAAAGGAGTGTATGCGATTGGAAAAGGTCCACCAGTATATAAATAACCAACAAGCATACTGAAAGCCCCAATTAATGCGATTGTCCAACTTGTTGCGATTGCTATGATAAGTCCAAGAAAAATGGCAATCGCAAAAAAGATAAGTGCAATTTTTAAGACGGTTTTAGGTTCGATACCATCACGTACAATTGTCCCGCTGATACCAACAGACTTCTCTGTATCTAAACCGCGCACGTAATCATAATATTCATTAAACATATTTGTTGCTGCTTGAATTAATAAAGTAGCAAGTAGCATAGCAATAAATAAAAAGATGTGTAATTCTCTTTGCATCATAAACGCTGCCATTGTTCCGACAAAAACAGGAATAAATGAAGCGGTTAAAGTATGAGGTCGAAGAAGCCGCCACCAAACTTGTAATCCATCTTTTTCATTTAATGCTTCTCTTATATTTGTATTGTGTGGCAATGATAATCTCTCCTTAATTCTAATGTTGTTGTCTTAATTTTAGGTAATAGAAGTGAAGGTGTCAATTTATAGTCTTTATAAACAAATAAAATGTGATAATATGCTCAATTCTTTGAGAAACTAATGTAAATAGCTTAAAATAGATGAGAAGTTAAGGTTTATATTAGTGGAGGTCTGAAATGGTTGAATTACAAGAAAAGACAATAGAATCCTTGTTAAATCAAGTTAAGATAAATGCAAAAAAATATAATCAACGCTTTTATGCAAGTTATACGCAAGAAATTACATCTATCCAATTGGTAGATGTGTTTAAACGTGCTCGCGGTTTGAAAGAAAACCGGTCATTTTGGCACAGTTACAGTGACAAATTCACATCTGTTGGCATTGGTGAAATGGCTGTTATCTCAAGTGAGGATGGGTCTTTTGAAACAATTAATGAAGATTGGAAAAAAATAATTGACCAGACGACAATTTATAACCCTTATAAAAAGATCGGTTCAGGAATGCTTGCTATGGGTGGACTTGCTTTTGATCCCAAAAAAGAAAAAACAAAACTATGGGAAAAGTATCCTACATATGAATTAATTGTCCCAAAAATTGCAATTACACAGCAAGAGGCAACATATTTAACAATTAATTTAGCTGTAGAGGCAACATCGAATATAACAAAAATGACTGAAGAAATAAAAAAACTAATTGATGTATTGTTAACAAAACAAATGGATTTTTCAATTCAACCTCGTACAGTAATTAATAAACATGAGATCGAACCAAAAGAATGGAAAGAGTCAGTTAAGCGTGCCCGACAGGCAATTATTGAAGAAAAGGCTAAAAAAATCGTGTTAGCACGCGAAATTCGTTTAACATTTGATGAACAGATTATCGTTGGCGATGTTTTAGAAAAGTTAATTGAAACACAACCGAATAGTTACATTTTTGCAATTGAAAAAGAAACAGATTGTTTTGTTGGTGCAACGCCTGAACGGTTAGTAAAAGTAACTGGAAATGAATTACTATCTACATGCTTAGCTGGTACCTCAGCACGAGGAAAAACAAAAGAAGACGATGATAAGTTAGCCAAAGCTTTACTTGAAGATAGTAAAAATAGAGAAGAGCATGATTATGTTGTTCAAATGATTAGGGGAAGTATTGATTCATCTTGTGAAAATATTAATATTCCCGAAGAACCAGTTATTTACCCTTTACGAAATTTGCAACATTTATACACACCCGTTACAGCAAATTTAAAATCGGGTTATACAATTATTGATTTAGTACAAAAATTACATCCAACACCAGCATTAGGTGGATTACCAAATGAAGCGGCACTACAATTTATTCGAGATTATGAACGACTTGATCGTGGATGGTACGGTGCTCCTGTAGGTTGGTTAGATGATCGCTTTAATGGTGAATTTGCTGTGGCAATCAGATCTGGTTTAATTCAAGGAAATGAAGCTTCTTTATTTGCAGGATGTGGTGTCATGAGAGATTCAGATCCAGAACTTGAATATGAAGAAACAAATGTTAAGTTTTTACCGATGTTAAATGTACTGGAGGAATCGTGATGAACCATATTGAAACTTTAACAAGATATTTAGCAAATTTCATTGATGAATTAACGCATCAAGGTGTTAAAGACGTTGTTATATCACCAGGTTCACGTTCAACTCCTTTAGCGATGTTAGCGGTAGATAATAAATCAATTCGTGATTGGATACTTGTTGATGAGCGCTCGGCTAGTTATTTTGCTCTTGGCTTAGCTAAAAAAACTAATCGTCCTGTTGCTTTAATTTGTACGTCTGGTACAGCTGCTGCAAATTATTATCCAGCTGTAATTGAAGCTTTTCACGGTCGTGTACCGTTGATTGTTTTAACAGCGGATCGCCCACATGAATTAAGGGATGTCGGTGCTCCACAAGCAATGAATCAACTTAATTTATATGGTGACTTTGTTAAAAAGTTTTATGAGATGAGTTTGCCAGAAGCAACTGATGAAATGATAAATTACGTCAGAAATAGAGCAAAACGTGCAAGTTTTTATGCTCAATCTGGCAATCCAGGCCCAGTTCAATTAAATTTTCCAATTAGAGAACCCTTAACACCTGATTTAACCTTACCCAATTTATGGAGTGAGATAGATCACTTAAGACAAAGTAAATCAGTAATTGGAAAACGCGTACTTGATCAACAAAGTATAACTGATTTTATTAAAAAGTTAGAAGTAAAAAAACGCCCCATTATTGTATGTGGTCCACAGACGGATAAATATTTAAGTGAATTAATTATTAACTTAAGCAATGACTTAAATGTGCCAGTTATTGCTGATTCTTTATCACAAGTTCGTTCAGCAACACATAATCATTCAAAAATAATAAATTCAGCAGATGCCTTGTTAAAAAAGAAGTCAGTTAGAGACAAACTCGCACCAGATATGATTATTCGATTTGGTGGAATGCCAATTTCTAAAAGTTATTTATTTTTCTTACAAGAAAACAGTCATGTTCCTCATTATGTAATTGAAAATGAAACTGACGTGCGTGAACCGACAAATCAACAAGCAAATTACTTATTAACAGATGGTTCACTATTTATTGAATCGCTTTTAACGAAAGATATTCAGTTAGAAATAAGTCATTGGACAAATAAATGGGTCACTTACAATCAACTTGTTCAGAAAGAACTAACTAAGAGTAAAAATAATCATGATTTTCTTACTGAAGGTGGCGTGATTCAAGCTTTACTTGACAAGATACCTCATCAAAGTGACTTGTTTATTGCTAACAGTATGCCAGTTCGTGATCTGGATACGTATTATGAAGTAAGTGAAAAAGAAATTTTTATTCATGGAAATCGTGGTGTAAGTGGTATAGATGGTGTTGTATCAACAGCACTAGGTATTGCAGCGGTAAGTGAAAAACCAGTTACTTTAGTGATTGGAGACTTATCTTTTTACCATGATTTAAATGGATTACTAGCAGCTAAAAAATATGAAATAGATATAACCATTTTACTTATAAATAATGATGGTGGCGGAATTTTTTCATTTTTACCACAGGCAAAAGAAGGTCAATACTTTGAAAAGTTATTTGGGACACCTTTAGGCATTGATTTCTCACATAGTGTGAAGATGTATAATGGAACTTATACTTTAGCAACTGATATGACTGAATTAAATCAATTATTAACAACTAGTTACCAAACTAAAGGACTCAAAGTTATTGAAATAAGAACAGATCGCAAAGAAAATGTAGCACTCCATCAAGATTTCTGGAGAAAAATTGAACAAGTTGTTTTAGAAGCTGATCAAAATGAATAAATTAACCTTTACAATCAATCAAGATATTTATGCTTACCGTTTAGTTGGTAAAGGTGAAGTTATTGCGTTATTTCATGGCTTTACGAGCACACAAAACACATGGAATAAATTGGTTTCTAAATTAAGTGAACAATATCAAGTCCTGACGATTGATTTGCCAGGACATGGCCAGACTCAAATTAAACAAGGTAAAACAATGCGTGACTTTAGTGATGATTTTAAAGCCTTGTTAGATGAATTAAATATCAAAAAGATCCATTTGTTAGGCTATTCAATGGGCGGAAGAACAGCCTTATCTTTTGCACATTATTACCCACAAATGATTCAATCTTTAATTTTAGAGAGTGCTTCACCAGGCATTGCTGATTCTGAACTAAGAATACAGCGCAAAATGGCTGATAAGGCGCTTGCTGAAAAGATACAAACTAAAGGTATTGAAAATTTTGTTAATTACTGGGAAAGCTTGTCCTTATTTAAGACACAACAGAAGTTACCTTTAAGTGTGCAAAATCAAATTAGAAATGAACGCTTAAGTCAATCTCCACTTGGATTAGCACAGTCACTTATTTATATGGGAACAGGGACACAAGAATCACTTTGGAATGAATTATCACAGCTTGATTTCCCATTAACGTTAATTGTCGGTAGTGAAGATTTTAAATTTATTGACATTAATAAACAGATGAATGAGTTGTATAAAGAAGCAAAATTATATACAATAAAGAAAGCTGGGCATTGTGTTCATTTAGAACAAACAGCTGAATTTATCGAAGTAGTTCATAAGCATTTGCAACAAACGTAATGAAAAAATACATAAAAGAGGTGCAATTAAATGAAGTCAGTTACATGGAATAAAGTTAAAGAGTTTGAAGAAATCATTTATGAAAAGCATAACGGTATTGCTAAAGTAACGATTAATCGTCCAGAAAAAAGAAACGCTTTTACACCATTAACTGTAAATGAAATGATCGAAGCATTTACAGACGCTCGTGATGACTCACAAATTGGTGTAATTATTTTAACAGGTCAAGGCGATAAAGCATTTTGTTCTGGTGGAGACCAGTCAGTTCGTGGACATGGAGGATATGTTGGAACTGATGAAGTACCACGTCTTAACGTATTGGATTTACAACGTTTAATCCGTACAATTCCAAAACCAGTTATTTCAATGGTAGCAGGCTATGCAATTGGTGGCGGACATGTTTTACATGTCGTTTCAGACCTAACAATTGCAGCAGATAATGCTATTTTTGGTCAAACGGGTCCACGTGTTGGTAGTTTTGATGCTGGATATGGTGCAGGTTATTTAGCACGCATGGTTGGTCATAAGCGTGCACGTGAAATTTGGTATTTATGCCGTCAATATAACGCTGAAGAAGCTTATGAAATGGGCATGGTTAACAAAGTTGTTCCACTTGAAGAACTTGAATCAGAAACATTACAGTGGTGTTCAGAAATTCTAGAAAACTCGCCAACTGCTCTTCGTTTCTTAAAAGCTTCATTTAATGCTGATACAGATGGATTAGCAGGATTACAACAATTAGGTGGAGATGCAACATTATTATATTATACAACAGATGAAGCAAAAGAAGGACGCGACGCATTTAAAGAAAAACGCAAACCTGACTTTGATCAATTCCCTCGCTTCCCTTAAGCGATACTTAACCTTTGCTATTTTAGATAGCAAAGGTTTTTTAAATTTAAAATAAAGGAGATTTTTTATGGCTGAAATAATTCCTCATTGGTTGAAAAAACAAGCAGAGCTCTCACCTGATAAAATAGCAGTTGAAATTGATGATTCAGTGAGTCTGACTTTTAATGAACTATATGAACAATCTAAACTAATTGCTAAACAAATTTCAAACTTCCAATTGAAACGCAATGATCGTGTGGCCATTTTATCTACAAATTCTTTAGACATGCTAATGACGATTCACGCATTAAGTTTTTTAGATATTATTGTCGTTTTATTAAATACGCGTCTAACGAGCGATGAATTAAATTATCAATTGAAAGATAGCGAAGCAAAATTATTAATCACAACAGAAGAGTTAGTAAAAGATAAAGAATTACTTGTACCAGAAATCAAAACCTTTAAACAAATTAAAGAGCTGAAAGTTAATCAAGATGTATTTTTAAATGAGTCAATTGATTTAGCAGAAATATATACAATTATGTATACATCGGGAACAACAGGCTTACCAAAAGCAGTAGGACATACTTATGGAAATCATTGGTGGAGTGCAATTAATTCAAGTTTAAATCTTGGGCTTTATGAAGATGATAAATGGCTATCGCCTCTTCCGATGTTTCATGTTGGAGGTTTTTCGGTCTTTATAAAAAGTGCTATTTACGGTATGCCAGTTTATTTATTACTTAAATATACAAAAGAAAAACTTTGTGCTGCCCTGTATCATAAAGAAATTACCATTGCGTCCCTTGTTACTTTAATGCTTGCTGATTTTATTGAAAGCTCACAAGGAAAACGTGCTCCAAAAAGATTACGCTCAATTTTACTTGGTGGCGGTTCAGTGCCAGAGGTATTATTAGAACAAACAAAGCAAAAGCAAATACCACTTGTACAATCTTATGGTATGACTGAAACAAGTTCACAAATTGTGACACTTAGTCCTCGTGATAATATAAGAAAGCTAGGGTCAGCTGGAAAACCTTTAATGTCTGCGGAAGTAAAAATTGCAAATTCAAGTCATGGTATTGGTGAAATTCTTGTAAAAGGTCCAATGGTTATTAATGAATATTTTAATAACCCACTTGCTACTAAAGCATCATTTACTAACGGGTGGTTAAAAACAGGTGACTTGGGGTATTTAGACGATGAAGGATTTTTATATGTTGTCGATCGTCGATCAGATTTAATTGTCTCAGGCGGTGAAAATATTTATCCAACAGAAGTTGAAAATGTCTTATTAAATCATGACAATGTAAAAGAAGTTGCTGTCGTTAAGCAAAAAGATGAAAAATATGGTCATGTGCCGATTGCATATATTGTGTTAAATAATCCAGATGATCAACCCGACTTTAAAAAATTCCTAAAAGATAAACTAGCATCATATAAACAACCTAAAGCTTTTTATTATCTCACCCAATTACCAAGAACTGCATCAAATAAAATTAAACGTTTTGAATTAGAAAAATAAGCGCTTTAAAGTAAACAATGACTAAATGTGATATGATGAAAAGTAGAAAATAAACAATAGAGTAAAGAG
>Ga0079226_10002343_pt1 | contig 14626 bp, 16 predicted proteins | sample Poulit2014_FD_76345 | JGI IMG/M metagenome (GOLD analysis project Ga0079226, IMG submission 76345) | Agricultural soil microbial communities from Georgia to study Nitrogen management - Poultry litter 2014 | ecosystem: Environmental > Terrestrial > Soil > Agricultural land | place: USA: Georgia... | reverse complement strand
TTTGAATTAAAAAACAAATAGAGCTGTTTTAATTCACTTTGGTAGTGTGTCGGTTTGTATATGCCTTATACTGTTTATATAAACTATTTTTGACAGAGGCTTCTTAGAAATTTATTAGAGAAAGGATATTCGCACCGTGTCCTATATAATGAAACAGGCATATAAAAAAGTCATTCGGGAAATCAATAGTATCGAACTCAAAAAAATAACCGAAACAAGATATCTTTACCTGTATAAAGACAGAATCACAACGAAGTACAGAGAATTTCCTATCCAGGAAGTCATTGACCTTTCTTTTAAGAAGATGCAGGACGGAGGAGGGTTATTGTTTTTACATACAGATCATGGCGTTTATTCCTATCATGTCCCTTCGTCTCCTTCTGCATTCATCGCGGCATGCAAAGATTATATCAAAGAGCATGACCATTAATATCAGGGCTCCTCCTCCCTGAAAGAGTTGCTGTTACCTTAGACGCAAATCTTTTTTATGTCGTGTACAATTCCTTCTCTTCTCATTCTTTTACTATTTGTCCACTTTCTATTTATATTATCCACATATACTCGCTTTCCTATTTGTTCTGTGTCTTTTCTTAAATCTATGATACAAAATTTATGTATGTAACTCTTTTTGATTTACACAAAACCGTCCAGACGGTATAATAAAAATATACATAAAGGAGTGATCGTTTTGACGGCTAAAGCGACAGAAAAAAAGCAATTGATTCTGGATACAACAAAAATATTTATTTTAGAATATGGATTAAACGATTTAACATTGGAGCGCATTGCAGCAAACGCAAATATCAGTAAAGGAGGGTTGCTGTACCATTTCCCTAATAAATTAGCTTTGATGGAGGGACTCACGGAAAAAGTTTTCAGCGACTTTATTCAAGAGGTGCACCTGGAAGTGGAACAGGATACAGAACCTTATGGAAAGTGGTCCAGAGCTCTCATTATTGTGTCAGAAAAAGATTTAAAACAAAATGCGGAACTGAACGTAGGTATATTAAGTTCCTCTATTCTGGATGAAACAAATGTCTCCAGCGTTTTGCAGCAATTTCAACAGTTATTCGCTAAATTGGATGATGACCATCTACCCGCGACCACTGCGACAATTATTCGACTTACTCTGGACGGATTATATTATAATCAGATTTTCAACATTGCACCTGTGGAGAAAAAACAAATGGACAAAGTTATTGAAAACCTGTTAAGTCAAACTTATCCGGGGGTGGAATCATGATGATTTACGCAGTTTTAGGATCTGCTATTCTTTTTGAGGTCGTCGGAAGTTCCTTGATGCGCCTATCAGAAGGATTTAAAAAGTTAATGCCGACATTAGGGGTTTTACTATTTTATATTCTTTCGTTTTATTTACTTTCTAAGTCTTTAGGTTATTTATCAATTGGATTTGCGTATGCTGTTTGGGCAGGCATCGGTACAGCATTAACTGTTTTGGTTGGAGTTGCTGTTTTTAAAGAACACTTTACGCTTCAAAAATTCTGCGGCATTGTTTGTGTTATTACAGGGGTTATATTCCTGAATTTGACAAGTACTGGAGTATAGGAAAGGAGTTGCTGTATGAAGCCTTATGTATGGTTATCTATTTCTATTTTAATCGAAACGGTTGGTACCGTCATGCTTAAATTATCAGATGGTTTTACCTCATTGCTTCCATCTGTTGGAGCAATCGCCAGTTATGGACTTTCTTTCTATTTATTATCTTTATGTTTAACCTACCTGCCTTTGAGTCTTGCTTACGCCATTTGGTCGGGAACAGGAACAGCATTGACTGCCATCGCGGGAATCATTATTTGGGATGAAGCAGCCACTTTATTAAAAGGCATCGGAATCTTATTGATTATCGGAGGAGTTGCTTTATTAAACATGAAAGAGCCGAAGCAAAGAAGAAAATCATTGCAGAAAATAAATTAGATGGTAAAAGTGATTGTATTCCACTGAATGGGCACAATCACTTTTTTGTTGGGCATTTACTTACGAATAATCGTCATATCTTTATATTTTTTTCTTTGATAAGTGGATAAGACGACGCCAAAAACAATGAGGAACGCACCAATAAGTTCAATGAGGGTGATAGGCTTTTTCAAAAGGATGAATCCTGCTACCATTGCAACAAACGGTTCTAAATTGGATAAAATAGACGCTTTCGATGCATCGACATTACGAATATGGTTATTCCAGATTAAGGTAGCGAGTCCGTGTACTACAATTCCAGTTATGATTAAAAACAACCACATCGAAACGGGGGCTTCTATTCGAACAGGTTCTGCATAAGAGAAAGTAAAAGGAACACTGATAAGAAGCGCAATGATATTGGAATAGATTGTAATTGAAAACGCGTCGATTCGATTGCCTAAATAGCGTGTTAAAATAATCATGATGGCGAATGTCACCATCGTTAAAACAATCCAGATTAACCCTTCATCAATTTGTATTTTTTTAAAATCACCCTTTGTCACAACATAAAAAATACCAATAATTGCGACAAGGGAGCCAATCCCCATACGTATAGTGATTTTTTCATGAAGAAAAATCGCTGCCAGTACCCCTGCGAGTATTGGCGTTGTTGCTAAAATCAACGCCGCAGTAGTCGGGTCTGCTGTTTCCAACCCGACAAAAAAAGACCACTGGTTTATAAACACTCCAACAATCCCTAATAATATAATGAGCAGCCAATCCGTTTTTCGTTCTATTTTTTCTCTTTGATGATAAAAGAAAGACAACGTCAATAAAAAAATGACAATACTTACAAAACGCAGCATCGTCAAAACGGTTGGCGAGAAATATTCTACTAATATTTTACCAAAAACAAAATTACTTCCCCACACGACCACACAAAACGTGAGCCAACTATATGAACGTAAAATCTAAATCACCTTTTCTCGTTTCGTCATCTAACCCAGTATAATCAACCACGCTAGAAAGATAAAGCTTTACACCTTTCGTTTAAAAACCCAGCCAACTTTTTTCGTTGACTGGGTCCGGACTTAGTTTTTTCGCTTTCCATATTTCACACAATATTGCTCTCCATCTTGAATCAGCTGAACGCCAAGCCATCCTTCTTCCAATAATTGCTGCTGCAAGCCAACTTCTGATGTTGGTAATACTTTTGTTTCTGTCCACTCCTGCTTTTCTTTTTCTTGTATATCTTTAACAAAGATATACCGGACTTTTCCAGCGTACATTTCTTTTAAGGCTCCAACCTGCATCCCCTGGTTAAATTTATCTTTTAAACTGGGGACATTATGAGGCGCGACCGTCGCGCAGACATAGCGGAATCTGTGAGGTGTTTTTTCTAATTCCTCCATAATTAAATAGGCCAGTTTTTGCTGCAGCTGATTTCCTCTATAGGCGGGGTCAACAACAGAGATTTCTTGGTAAATAACCTTGTCCAGTTCATCCGCCAACCCTAAAGAATAGCCCAGATGTTGATCATCCACCGGCGGGATTAATAAAGCACGAAAAGCAATTAATTTTCCCTTTACAAAAGCACCAATCATCAGACCGTTTCCTTGTAATATATAGGAGAATTCTCTTTTGGTTAAAGATTGTAAAGTGCTTTTATTCTCCAGCACTTCCATTGCTTTATCTTGAACTTGCTGCAATTCCGGTATGTCTTCTAATCCAAGTTTTCTAACTACATAAGTTTCATTATTTTTATTTAATATACTTTCTGAAATATAACACATCGCTTTATGCCCCCTTCATTAACAAGAAATACTTTCGTTAAATGACCTTAAAGATACCTAAGTGTTTCATTCGAATAAGTTAAACTTGCAGATGCATTCCTTTCTCAAGGTGAATCAGTCAGCAAGTGCGACTGGCAAACTTCCATCAAGACGGCCGCCCCGTTTTCCAATGCATCATGATTAAAGGTCATCTCCGGATGATGCAAACCTGGGGTAACATCTGCGCCTAATGCAAGCATAGTGGCTTTTATACGAGGCTTTAATAATGTGTAAAAGTGGAAATCATCAGATCCGCTCGTAGTAATGGCGGAAGCTGATTGGTCTTTTCCAAGAACGTCCGTAATTGCCCGTTTCATGTGAGATTCCGCTTCCGGATGAATGACGGCTGCAGGGACTTCGTCGTCCATTTGCAGTTCAATCGAGCAGCCGTAAAGCTCTGAGACTGATTCACAAATTTCATCTATCCGCTGTTTTAAGACATCCATCACTTCATTTGATTGCGCCCGCATATCAATTCCAAATGTAGCTGAGCCGGGAATCACATTAATATTTGCTCCCCCTGCTTGAATATGAGTCATTTTTACAGAAGCTGGAACCATGGGGGTTGTGTGTATTTGTTGCATATGCTGTAAAATACTATAGGCAATTTCAATAGCATTCACCCCTTCTTGCGGTCGTGCCCCATGGTGGTCAGCACCAGTAATTTTCCCCCAGAGAAAAACGCATGCACCGTGATTGATTGCTGGAGCGCATTGTGGAAAAGTAAGTTCATTTTCCGGACGCAGATGCACTCCATATAAGTAATCTATATCATCTGTAATCCCTTCTTCGACTACATTAATGGCTCCCCCGCCTTTTTCTTCTGCAGGTTGAAAAATAGCACGAAGCGTTCCTGTAAACTTGTTTGCTTTTTGAGAAAGTCTTATTATTACAGCGGTTACTATAGCCATATGTGCGTCATGCCCGCAAGAATGGTTTGCTTGCATTTCAAAATCTACTTCCTGTAATAAAGCATCCATATCTGCCCGGACAGCAATCACGGGTTTTCCCTGCCCTATCTCAACATAAAATCCGGGAATGGATTGAAAAGCAACAGGATGTAAACCTTTTGTCTTAAAGAAATCCATCAAATAAGCAGTCGTTTCTTCTTCTTCCCAACTTATCTCCGGATGTTCGTGTAAATAACCCCATAACTCTTTCAGTTCCGCCGTGTTCATTTAAGATCCAGTCCCTTCACTTGTAATAGATTCATGTGACATCATTAATTTATGTAATTGTGTTTCATCAACTTCAATGCCAAGCCCCGCTTTGTCAGGTAAGTTTACAAAAGGCAGCTCATACGATAAATCGCCTACTTCTTCGGTAAACTTAGTCGGACCTGAAATTTCTGTTGAAATAATATTATCTTTTGCTGCTGCCACATGAAATCCCGCTGCAGAAGCAACACTGGTTTCCACCATCGATCCAACTTGGCAGGCGATTCCAAATAATTCCGCTTGAGTTGCTAATTGATATGCCGGGTAAATCCCCCCGCTTTTCATTAATTTGATATTAATATAATCAACCGATTCATCTTCAATTAATGTACGTAAATTTTGTGCATTCACCATGCTCTCATCTGCCATGAGTGGTTGTGCAACACGCTCTTTTAATCGTTTAAATAAAGATACGTCCATTTGCCGAATGGGCTGTTCCACCCAGGTCACATCATAGGGCTCTAATTGTTTCATCGTATGTCTGGCGGTTTGCACTGTCCCCCACCCCTGGTTCACATCCACTCGAATCAACACTTCCGGCCCTATTGCCTCACGCACTGCTTTCACACGTGCCACATCTTCTTCAGGCGTCGTTCCGAGTTTCATTTTTAATTCATCATATCCGTCATTTACAGCTTCTATCGCCTGCTTTGCTAATACTTCCGGTTCAAAAATACTTAAAACACGGGGAATAGTTAACGGAGCTTCCTTTCTCCCACCAAGAAGCTTATATACAGGAAGATTGGCTTGTTTTCCTAAAATATCATAACAGGCGATATCAATGGCAGCTTTAGCAGCTCCATTTGATACTAAAGCCCGGTTCATTTTTTGATGGATTTGTTGAATATTGGTTGGATCTGTATGCAGGATGGCAGGAACCAGCTGATGTTTCAATGCTTCCCTGACACTGTACACTGATTCTCCTGTCACATGTTCATCCGGAACACTTTCTCCGTATCCAGTGATTCCTTCCTCTGTATCTATTTTAATAATGACGGCTGGCATCGTCTCAAAACGATGATAACTGATAATAAATGGCTCTTTTAACGGTACATCAATTTGAAAAACTTCTACCTTTGTAATCTGCATTATTTTCCCTTCCTTACACTTCTATTTATTTCATCATATCATTTTAAATACATTAAATATATATCCTATTTTTTAGTAAATAACCTTTCCCTTTGTGCATCACCTTTAAATTTAAAATTGCTTAATTTTTAGAATTTTCCTTTTATTATTACTTAATTATGGTATACTTTTACAAAACAATGCATTTACAAAAATAGGGGGCGAAATAATGAAGAAAAATTATTGGCTTATGCTTTTATTTGCTGCTTTGCTTGTTCTGGTTGCAGCATGCGGAAAAGACACCAATGATTTGGAAGAGGAAACAGAAAATAACAACGAGGCCGAAGCAGAGGAACAGGAAGAAGACGCAGGTTCTGCTGACAAAGATGTATTTACCGTCGCAACAGATAACTCCTATGCACCTTTTGAATTTATTGACGATGATACTGGCGAATTAGAAGGGTTTGACGTGGATCTCATTGAAGCATTAGCAGAGGAAGCCGGCATTGAAATTGAAATACAGCAGTTGGAGTTTGATGGGATTGTTGCTGGTGTTGGTTCAGGTAAATTTGATATCGGTATTGCCGGTATGACCATCACAGATGAACGAAAAGAAAACATTGACTTTTCTCAGCCTTATTATGAAGCCGGGCTTATTTTAGCTGTTGATAAAGACAACGATGAAATTGAATCTATTGACGACGTGGATGATAAGGTTGTCGCGACTCGTGTAGGATCTACAAGCGAAGATTATTTAAAAGACGAGACAGAAGCTGAAGCAGAATCATTTCCGGAAATAGTCGAAGCATACCAAGTGGTTATGCAAGGCAAAGTAGATGCCGTTTTGTATGATCTGCCTAACGTTTTATATTACTCCAGTAAAGAGACTGGCGGAGATTTAAAAACAGTGGGCGATCGTTTGACTGGTGAGGATTACGGAATAGCCTTCCCGAAAGGTTCAGAAATTCGTGATGATATTGATGACGCACTCACTACTTTAAAAGAAGACGGCACATACGATGACATTTATGAAGAATGGTTTGGGGAAAGTCCAGACGAAACGGAAGATTAATCAAACACATAGCATGTTATCGGAAAAGCGTGATGCAATAATCACGCTTTTCCAGCTTACATATAAAGGAGTTGGATGTTTATGGATTATATTATTGGCGTTACTCCTTATTTGATTAAAGGGATCCAATTAACTTTTATTATTACAGTAATCGGGGTTTTCATTGGGTTTATTATAGGAACTTTCGCAGGAATGGGACGTTTAGCTAAAAACAAATTTGTGTTTTGGATATCCACCATTTATGTAGAGGTTATCCGTGGAACGCCTATTTTAGTACAAATTCTCTTTTTATACTTCGGGGTATCGGATTTATTAAATTTAGATTTGGATAAAATTTCTGCATCCATTATTGCCATCGCCATTAACGCCGGTGCGTATGTCGCGGAAATTGTTCGGGGCGGCATCCAAGCAATTGATAAAGGACAAACGGAGGCTGGACGTTCTGTCGGTCTGACATCTGCTCAAACGATGCGCTATATCGTTTGGCCTCAAGCCTTTAAACAAATTATACCCCCGCTTGGTAACCAATTTATTATTAGTTTAAAAGATACCTCTTTATTTTCTGCCATCGCGGTGCATGAACTATTATATATGGGAAAACAATACGCCGCATCAACCTTCACCTACTTTGAGCCTTATTTGATGGTTGGTATATTTTATCTTATTATCACTATTCCCTCATCCATTATATTAAGAAAAGTAGAACGGAGGCTGGATGTTTAATGATCACAGTAACGGACTTACATAAAAGTTTCGGTTCAAATGAAGTTTTAAAAGGAATTAGTAACAAAATAGAAGAAAAAGAAGTGGTTTGTGTTATCGGCGCCTCCGGTTCAGGTAAAAGTACCTTTTTACGCTGCTTAAATGCCTTGGAAGAAATCACTTCCGGCAATATCACTATAAGCGGAGAAGATTTAACAAATCCGTCGATTGACATCAATCAAATGCGCTCCAAAGTTGGAATGGTGTTTCAACATTTTAATTTATTCCCGCATAAAACCGTTTTGGAAAATATTACACTTGGCCCGTTGAAAGTAAAAAAAGAAACAAAAGAGCAGGCAAACGAGCGGGCGCGTGCCCTACTCGACAAAGTAGGTTTAAAAGATAAAGAAGACGCTTATCCTAAAAGCTTATCCGGCGGTCAAAAACAGCGAGTAGCGATATCAAGAGCTTTGGCAATGAACCCTGAAGTCATGCTCTTTGATGAGCCTACCTCCGCTTTAGACCCTGAACTTGTCGGGGAGGTTCTTTCCGTCATGAAAGATTTAGCCGAGGAAGGCATGACAATGGTCGTCGTAACCCATGAAATGGGATTTGCCCGGGAAGTCGGCGACAGGGTTATCTTCATTGATGAAGGAGCTGTAGTAGAAGAAGGACCTCCAGAAGACATCTTTCATAACCCGCAAAGCGAACGGTTAAAGTCCTTTTTAGGTAAAATATTATAACTGAAAAAAATTTGTATGATACTCGAAAGGTGAATTTTCTGCCTTTCGAGTTTTTCTTGTAGAAAATTTCCTTCCTGTGTAAGCGCAACGGAAGCTTTCAAAAGTAAAATTTCACAAACATCTTATTTTCGAATGATTAAAATATACACCATACGGGTATATGAAATATAGACAGCATTCGAAAGGAGATTTATGAATGGAACATTCTCACGAAGAACACGAACATCACGAACATCACAGCCATCAAGAGCATCATGCTCATATGGTGGAGGATTTTAAGAAACGTTTTTATATTTCGCTTATTGTTACCATCCCTATTTTAATTCTCTCGCCGATGATTCAATCATTTGCCGGTGTAGAGTTTGGTTTTACCGGAGATAAATATATCCTGTTTCTCTTAGCGACATTTATTTTCTTTTACGGGGGGTGGCCGTTTCTAACTGGATTGATAGATGAAGTGAAAGATAAAAACCCTGGCATGATGACACTTATTGGGTTTGCCATCTTTATTGCTTACTTTTACAGTTCACTGACCGTTTTTGGTTTCCAGGGCCAAGATTTCTTTTGGGAGCTGGCGACATTAATTGACATTATGTTACTGGGCCACTGGATTGAAATGAAATCCGTGATGGGAGCCTCCAATGCGTTAGAAGAATTAATTAAATTAATTCCGGCTAAAGCAAATAAATTGAATGAAGAAGACGAAATTGAAGTGGTTTCCGTAGATAGTTTAGAACCAGAAGACCGAATTTTAGTAAAGCCCGGTGAAAAAATACCTGTTGACGGTATTATTTTAAGCGGGCAATCCGCAATTGATGAATCAATGCTGACAGGAGAATCCATACCTGTGGAGAAATACCAAAAAGATGAAGTGATCGGCGGTTCTGTGAATAGCGAAGGGTCTCTGACCGTACAAGTGAACAAAACGGGGGACGATTCCTATTTATCACAAGTCGTTCAACTTGTTCAAGAAGCTCAGGAATCAAAATCGAAAGCACAGAATATTACGGATAAAGCTGCCAAGTGGCTTTTCTATATCGCACTTGCTTCCGGCTTTATTACTTTATTTATTTGGTTAGCCTTAGGTTTTCCGTTTGACACCAGCTTAGAGAGAATGGTCACTGTGATGGTCATTACCTGTCCGCATGCTTTAGGGCTTGCAGCACCATTAGTTACGGCTGTTTCCACCTCCCTCTCCGCCAAACAGGGATTGCTCATCCGCAACCGAACGAACTTCGAGCAAGCCAGAAAAGTAGATGCAGTTATTTTTGATAAAACAGGCACTTTAACGAAAGGCGAGTTTGGGGTAGCCAATATCCAGGCTGTGGAAGGAACAACTGCCGATAACGTTCTGCAATTAGCCGCAAGTGTGGAACAACATTCGGAACACCCGCTGGCTCAGGGAATTGTGCAAGCTGCTCAAGACAAAGAGCTCTCTTTATCGTCCGTAACGGATTTTACCTCCATTACTGGACAAGGTATATCAGGAACGTTGAATGAAAAAAACATTCGTATTGTCAGTCCTGGGTACATGAATAAAAATAACATAACCTACGATGAAAATTACTTTAACCTAGTCGCAGAAGATGGAAAAACAGTCGTATTTGTCTTACAGGAAGAACAATTAACAGGAATGATTGCCCTTGCAGATATTGTTCGCGAAACGGCTAAAGAAGCAATTCAAGATTTACATGAGCAAGGCATTCATACCGTGATGCTTACAGGAGATAACGAACGAGTTGCTCATTGGGTTGCTAAGCAGTTAGCCATCGACGAAGTCTATGCAGAAATATTACCGGATGAAAAAGCGGAAAAAGTGAAAGAAATCCAGAAGAAAGGGTATAAAACAGCAATGACCGGCGATGGTATTAATGATGCACCGGCGCTTGCTACAGCTGATCTGGGCATTGCGATTGGAGCAGGGACGGATGTAGCAATGGAATCCGCAGATATTGTTTTAGTCAACAGTAACCCGAAAGATGTGGTTTCCTTAATGCATCTTTCCAAAAAAACACAGACAAAAATGGTGCAAAACTTATGGTGGGCATCAGGTTATAACATTATTGCCATCCCACTCGCAGCAGGCATGCTTGCTCCAGTTGGTATCGTGTTAAGCCCAGCAGTAGGTGCCATTTTAATGAGCTTAAGTACAATCATTGTTGCAATTAACGCGAAACTGTTAAAAATATAACACCTGAATCAATTTCATAAGTGTTGATTTCCAAAGTAAATCCGAACTATTGAAATAAAAATTGGTGCAGTGTTCGTGTTTATAAAATATAACTTTTGTGATTGGCGTGTAGGAGGACCGACTCCTGCGGGAAGAAAAACCTTGGTAAGACTAGGAAGGACTTGGCCTGACGATGGCTTAACAGCTACCCGCGGAAAGCGGCCATCCGGAACTTCAATCAAAGCGAAAATTTAATGATTCGGATTCTACTCCTAATTTTGAATGATGAAATTGACTCACTTAGTTAAATTAAAAAAATTCGGTGTATACTGAAAGAAGTTTTTAAAAACCCTTCGGCATACACCTTTTTTTGGTTAAGTGTGGTTATTTCCTTCTTTAAACGCTACAATACGCAACCGTTTGTAATCTGCCTCCCATTTATTTTCTTTAAACAGGGCATGGCGTACCTGTTCTTTTACTTTTTCATAAATATCTTCTTTTTCTTCTGAAGAAAATTCCGGAAAAAAATCTCCCGAAAAACTTGCAAGCCAATGATTCAACCCATCTTCTCCATCGGGCAACACTGTCGGGCGATCAAAGTGTTGTGCAAATGTAACACGAAAGCCGACTTCTTCCAATAAAGCAGTATATTCTGCAATACTTGGGAAATACCAGGGAATGCGCTTTCTTATCTCTGTTTCATGTAATCCATAGTCTTTCTGTAACACTTCACTCATTCCTTGGATAAGTATTTGGACATTTCCTTTACCGCCCATCTCTGCAACAAAACGTCCTCCCGTTTTGAGACTTTGATAGACTGACGAAATGACAGGCTGAGGAAACTTTATCCAATGTAAAGCAGCATTCGAAAACACAGCGTCCTCGTATGTTTCCACTTTAAAGTAACGTGCATCAGCGTGCTGAAAAGAAAGATGTGGATATTTATCAGCTGCTGCCTGTAACATCCCCCAGGAAGCGTCAATGCCTAATGTATCGGCACCGCTTTTAGAAATGCTGTTCGTAAGGTCGCCAGTTCCACAACCCAAATCAACAATTTTTTCTCCTGCTTGCGGTTTTAATAAATCGACTATATCTTTCCCGTAATCCGCCACATAAGACATTTTTCTATCATACAAATTGGCGTCCCATGTATCATTCTTATGCTCCATTTAATTCGCTCCTTCTTTCTGTAATGCGTATAAGGCCGCATCTTCCCCAGCTCTATTACCCGTCACAAAAGCAGCTGTAATATTATAGCCACCGGTGTAGCCATGAATATCTAATACCTCACCGCAAAAATACAACCCTGGCATCTTTTTGGAAGCGAGTGTCTTCGGATGGACTTCTTTTAAAGACACCCCGCCGCCGGTAATAAAAGCTTTTTCTATTGGCAACGTACCTGTAACTTTTACCGGGAACGCCTTTAAACTATTCGCAAATTGAGCAATCGATTTTTTTGTTAATTGATGAAACGTTACGTCTGTGTTGATTTCCAGATGATTCAATAGGAATAAAACATAACGTTCTGAAACCAATTGTTTCCACACATTCCGGATAGCTTTATTCGGTTCTTGTTTTGCCGCATCGTACAATAATTGCTCTACTGCCTGTATCGTTTCATCCGGAAAAACATCTATCGTCACGGTAATGTAATTCGCTTTGTATTTCTTTTTGGCTTTGACAACATATTGGCTAAGCCGCAGTGCAGCAGGTCCAGACAGACCTAAATGCGTAAAAATCATATCCCAGCGATGCGTTTTGATAGGTTTTTGCTTTGGGGAATAACAAGTAAGCGCTACATCGCTTAGAGATATGCCTTGTAAAGACCTGTTTTTAATAAAAGATTCCTCAGAGGTCAGAGGAACTTCTGTAGGGTATAAATCCGTGATGGTGTGCCCCGCTTCTTCGGCCCATGGATAACCATCACCAGTCGACCCTGTGTGAGGAACTGATTTTCCTCCTGCGGCTATGATAACACTAGGGGCATAAAGAACTGTTTCATTTGTTAAATAAACAGTATGCATGCTTTCGGGTTCGAATCTAATTGTAGAAACTTTGGTTTCTGTCCACATCGTTACTTGCAAGCGGCTTAACTCTTTTAACAAAGCATCCACTACTGTTTTAGCACTATCGGAAACTGGAAACATTCTCCCTTTGTCTTCTTCTTTTACTTTAATTCCCAATCCTTCGAAATAGTTAATAAGAGATTCATTATTAAAAATAGAAAAAGCACTGTATAAAAATTTCCCATTCCCTGGTAAATGCCGAATTAATTCCTCTTGCGGCATCCGATTCGTCACATTACAACGCCCACCGCCGGAAATAGCCAGTTTTTTTCCTAATTTCTTACCTTTATCGATTAATAAAACAGAGGCACCCGATTCTGCTGCAGATATAGAAGCCATTAACCCGCTAGGTCCCCCTCCAATAACAATCACATCATAATTTGTTTGGTGTTTCATCTTATTACGTCCTTTATAATGAACAGGAAAGAACCCATTTTACAGATATTCATCTTTCTGTCAGCTGCTTTCCCGTCCCTATCGTTTTATAGTTATCGCACTGTCTACTTTGCTCTTGAAGCAAGCAGTATGTTGCATGGTGACTTAATTGTTATCACTATCCAGTTGATGAACAAAAAGAAATCAAAATTTATTCCTTTCATCGTAAACTATACAATAACAAGAAGATATTTTTATTTAAAACAAAAAGCCCCCTATCCGACTTGGATAGAGGAGTTTTTTTAAAGTGTGATTAACATGTACACGAAATATAATGCCATTGCTGTTAACCCAACTGGAAATGCAAATCTTGCATATTCGAGACTGGTAATCTTTAATTTTCCTGCTGCAATAATGTTAGGAATGTTTCCTGGAATTAACATACCTCCACTAATCATTAAGCCCATGAGAATTGCTTTAATTGTCGGTTCATGTCCATGCATGGAAGGTGAAACTTCTGCAGCAGCTAAGGTTGCGTTATCTAAAATCGCCGATAATATATTAATCCAATATAAGATTAATGGACTTAGATCTAATAGATAACGTTCGATAAATGGTTCGAACCCTGCCCCTAAAAACGTTAAAGCCATGACGAATAATTATCTCCGGGTACGATTCCACCTCATCTTCTTCTGCTTTATCGTCATCGGTTTTATTTGCTTCTAAAATTTTGATGGATTCTTCTTTCGATTTAACGAAAAGAGCAGATAAAATTCCGAAAATCACAACTCCCGGTATAACAGAAGTACCCAGTAATTTGAATAAATATAAAAATTCTTCATCCAGTTTACTTACCACGATAGAAGACAGCGGCTCCCCTATTGGAGTCAATACTGCTCCTAAACCAATGGCAAAACAAGCTAAAATAACTAAACGGATTTCTGATTTCCTGTCCAGCGGCAATATCGTTATAATAGAGACGAGAATAATAGCTGCCACAATTGCCGTCACAATACTGGAAATCAGTCCCAGTACAATAACAAAAAGACCAATAAACAGTCGGTGCGGCATCGACTCACTAATCTTTAATACAAATTTAGTAATCGGTGTTTTAAACCATCTGAATAAGAGCCCTGCTACGAGTACAGCAAGCGTGATATTAACAGGGTCTTTCAATGCTTCCTTCGCTAACTCCCAATCGAGTACCTGACTCACTAAAACAGAAGCAACCCCCATAATGAATAAGAAAACTTCTAAATTCTTTTCCACCAAACTTGTAAATGGCAAAAATAACACGAGTAATAAAATAATAATTAACCCTATGATCATATAGTGAATCCCCTTACATATGTATAGTTCTATTGCTTTTGTAAAAATTTTAAACCAGCCACAAGCAATAAAAACAGTATACCATATTTTTTTGATAAGAGGGAACAGAAATCCTTCGATTCGTTATATAAAGTA
>Ga0079226_10002342_pt1 | contig 14629 bp, 12 predicted proteins | sample Poulit2014_FD_76345 | JGI IMG/M metagenome (GOLD analysis project Ga0079226, IMG submission 76345) | Agricultural soil microbial communities from Georgia to study Nitrogen management - Poultry litter 2014 | ecosystem: Environmental > Terrestrial > Soil > Agricultural land | place: USA: Georgia... | reverse complement strand
TGGCTGGGGTCATGGTCCACCCAGCATTTATGGAAATTATGGAAAAGGCGGCTGAAGGTAAAGAAGCAACGTTTGCATTTGTGCCAGTCATGTCTGTGAAGTATACGTATACAATTATTCCGGCAATTGTCATGACTTGGTTGCTGAAATACATTGAAGATTTTGCAGATTATATTACGCCAATTGTTATGAAAAACTTCTTAAAGCCTATGTTAATCTTATTAATTGCAGCTCCGATTGCGATTATTATCGTTGGACCGACTGGTATTTTAATTGGTACAGGGTTATCTCAAATTGTCTTCTTTGTACATGGTCAACTAGGATTTTTAGCAGTAGCGATTGTCGGAGCGTTATGGCCGTTACTAGTCATGACAGGTACGCATCGTGTGTTCACGCCAACGATTGTTCAAACGATAGCAGAAACAGGAAAAGAAGGCATGGTTATGCCATCTGAGATTGGTGCCAACTTATCTCTTGGTGGCGTTTCAATGGCAGTAGCTTTCAAAACGAAGAATAGAGAATTACGTCAAACGGCATTGGCAGCAGCGTCGTCAGCCATTATTGCGGGTATTACTGAACCTGCATTATATGGGGTAGCGATTCGATTAAAACGCCCAATGATTGCATCTATTATCACAGGGTTTGTTACGGGAGCGGTTGCCGGTCTTGCTGGACTTGCGAGTCATTCTATGGCAGCGCCTGGACTGTTTACGAGTGTGCAATTTATAGATCAAGACAATCCTATGAGTATTGTATGGATTATCGTAGTGATGGTGTTAGCCATCGTGCTTTCATTTATTTTAACGTTAGTACTTGGATTTGAAGATATTCCAGAATCAGAAGATGAATTATTAGATTTAGGGACTAAAGATAATATGGATGTGACAGCACCCGTTCAAGGGAAAGTCAAACCGATTTCAAGTATTCAAGATGATGTGTTTAGTAGAGAAGTGATTGGAAAAAGTATCGCCATTGAACCGACAGGTAATAAGATTTATGCGCCAATAACGGGTACAGTGACCTCAGTATTCCCGACAAAACATGCGATTGGTATTACTGGTGATAATGGTGTTGAAGTATTAATTCATGTAGGTATCGATACTGTGAAGTTAAATGGTGAGCCATTCACTTCAGTTATTGAAGAGGGCGATCATGTGAAAGTCGGCGATGTGATTGGGACATTTGATTTAGCTCAAATTATTGAGGCAGGTTATGATCCTACAACGGTCGTAGTAATTACAAATACAGAGGATTATGAAGCAATTACGCCGTTTGATCGAGTTGGCGTTGAAGCACATACTTCGATATTAGGAGTGGTTAAATAATGACAGTAAAAACTTTTCCAGAAAATTTTCTTTGGGGCGGCGCAATCGCAGCAAATCAAACGGAAGGTGCGTGGAATATAGGTGGCAGAGGGATAAGTAATATAGACTTAATCCCTCACGGTGTGGATCGTCAGGATATAAAATTAGGAAATAAACAATCTAAATTGAGTGATGAAGCATATTATCCAAGCCATACAGGGATTGATTTTTACCATCACTATAAAGAAGATATTGCCATGCTTGCTGAAATGGGATTGAAGGTATTTAGAACGTCTATTTCTTGGAGTAGAATTTATCCAAATGGTGATGAAGCAACGCCAAACCAAGCAGGTATCGATTATTACACTGATTTATTTCAGACATGTAGAGCGCATAATATAGAATTGCTCGTCACGCTTGCACATTTTGATATTCCGATGGGGATTGTTGAGCAATACAACGGTTGGAAGAATAGAGAGACAATCGATTTATATATTAAATTTGCGGAAACGTGTTTTGAACACTTTGGCGCATATGTAAACTACTGGATTCCATTTAATGAGATCAATGTTGTGTTACACAGTCCGTTTTCAGGCGGTGGCTTATACTTTGATGAAACTGAAAATAGAGAAGAAGTGTTATATCAGGCAGCACATTATATGTTAGTCGCAAGCGCTAAAGCTGTCGAAAGTTGTCATCGCATGACACCGAAAGCAAAGATTGGTTGTATGATTGCAGGTGGTAGTTTCTATCCATATAGCTGTAATCCAGAAGACGTCTGGCAGTCTATGAATGATGAAAGGACCAATACTTTCTTTGTAGATGTCCAAGCGAAAGGGAAGTATCCTTATTATATGGAATCATTCTTTAAATCTAAAGGTCTAGATATTGATATAGAAAGTGATAAGGAAATATTGAAAGAAACTGTAGATTTTGTAGCGTTTAGTTATTATGCATCGCGAACATCCATCGCTGATATTTCAAGAGTAGAGAAAAACGAAGGTAATATTATTGTGTCTGCTAAAAATCCTTACTTAAAAATGAGCGATTGGGGATGGGTCATTGATCCACTCGGTTTAAGAATTACAATGAATCAAATTTATGAAAGATTTGAGAAGCCACTTTTTGTTGTAGAGAATGGATTAGGTGCGAAAGATGTCATCGAAGCAGATGGTACTATACAAGATGATTATCGTATTGATTATATGCAGCAACATTTTCAAGCGATGTATGATGGTATTCAAGATGGTGTCCCGCTATTAGGATATATTAGTTGGGGAATTATTGACTTAGTATCAGCCTCAACGGGAGAAATGAGTAAGCGGTACGGTATGATTTATGTGGATAAAGATAATGCGGGTAACGGCACTTTAAAACGTAGAAAGAAAAAATCATTTGATTGGTATAAACAAGTGATAAAGCAAAACGGTATAGAAATGTGAAATGAACTAAAATAAATCAATATAAAAGAGAACTAGTACTATGTGGCTAGTTCTCTTTATTAATTAAATACTTTAACTTCAATATATAAACTACTCTGCGTGATTGAGTTCGTTAACGACTGTAACCATGTCGTCATGTATGACTAAAGATGCGACGTTATCATATGGTGTAGCGTCTTTATTAATGATAACTAAATTCTGTCCATTAAAGTTTGAAATAAGTCCTGCGGCTGGTTGGACTACGAGTGATGACCCTAAGACAACTAAAGTATCGGCTTCTTTTATTTTAGCGAGTGAATTATTAATCGTATGTTCATTTAAAAATTCTCCATAAAGTACAATATCAGGTCTAATGGGGTTACCACACGCGTCACATTCACGTAAATGACGTGCCATAATATCATTTTTGAAATATTCCTTATGACAACCAATACAATTGAAGTGATTTAACGTTCCATGCAGTTCATCTACATTCAAACTCCCTGCATCAGAATGTAAGCCGTCGATATTTTGGGTAATGACGCCTAATGAACGTTTATCTTGTTCAAGTTTAGCAATCCAATGGTGAACGAGGTTCGGTTGCTTATCGGCTATAAGTAGCCGTTTATGATAAAAATCAACAAACCCTATCGGATCATCATTTAGATAATCCGTACTTAATAAATATTCAGGTGCGTAGCCATCTTTTGAAATTTCATCGAATAAACCACCCATAGAACGAAAATCAGGGACACCACTTGCGACAGATACACCTGCGCCTGTAAAAAATGTAATTTTATTAGAATCATTAATAATCTCTTTGAATTGTTCAATACTGCGGTTCAAGTAACTCACTCCATTAAAATTTTGAAATCTAAAGAAAGTTTGGAACTCATTTCTAGGATTCAAGATAATTTTAAATTTTAAAAAGCAATTTAGCAAACAAATCATTTGTTAAAGCATAGGTAAGTAGTATGTAGATAAACTAAACATTTATTTCCTGAGAAATAAATGGATCATGCCATTACGCAATTTCTATAAATAGGCACCTTCATAAACAATAAAATATCTTTATATTTCTAGGTGTTTTATGATGGAATAAGCAGAAGATGTTTTGAATTTTTGGGTGCCGAGATAGCTTTTAACACGTATGAATTTAGGCATTAAACCAATTAGAAAAACGTCCAGATTTAATGAGAGTCAGTAAGGAGAGCGAAATAAAATGACAAAACATATACCATTAAGTGTCCTTGATCTTGTGGGCATTTCGGAAAATCAAACAATCAAAGAAGCAATCGAAGCATCTATGGATAGTGCAGAGCTCGTGGATAAACTAGGCTTTAAGCGGTTGTGGTTTGCGGAACATCATAATACAAAAAATCTCGCATCTAGTTCTACTTCGCAGCTAATTGCGATGGCAGCAGCACGCACAGAAAATATCCGTGTAGGATCGGGTGGTATTATGCTGCCAAACCATTCACCGCTACAAGTAGCTGAAAATTTTGGTACAACTGCTCAACTCTACCCCGGTAGAATTGACCTTGGACTCGGGCGTGCACCGGGTACTGATCAACAGACATCACAGTTAATTACACGTTCTAATAGTGATGCCCAGACTTTTGCGAATTCTATCTTTGATCTCATGGGTTGGTTTAGTGACGAAGGGCTAGGCAACAGCGTACCTGTCACTTCGACAGTAGGCACAGGTACAAATATACCTATATGGGTCTTAGGTTCAAGTATAAATGGGGCGTCTATTGCCGGACAGCTTGGCTTGCCGTATTCTATTGCGACGCATTTTGCACCCGACGACTATAAACAGAAAATTGATATGTATCGTTCGACATTCACGACGGATGCACCTACTTCTCAAATTGACGAACCTTACGTCATGGCTGGGATTAATGTCGTTGTAGCACTAACGGATGAAGAAGCAGAAAAAATATGGACAACAACGACTCAAATGCTCATGGATATGCAAACAGGTCAGAAGCGTAGATTACAACCACCTGTGGATCCTGAAGAATTAGGATCAGAAGAACAAAGAAAAAGAATGGAAGCAATGTTCAGTATCAAAGCTGTTGGTTCTCCTGAAACAGTGCGTAAGAGATTAGAAGAATTTGCAGAAGATACAGGTGCAGATGAGCTGATTATCGTAACTTATGCGTATGACCCTGAAAAAAGAAAACAATCGATGGAATTACTCGCAGATTTGTGGTTTTAACTATAATTAAATATTGAATGCTTTGATGTAATGCCCCGCGAATCGCGGGGTTTATTCATTTACAAGCAAAATAATACCATATAAAATCTAACAGCTGATGCAATGCTTAAGTGTTAATAAAAAACATTACATAAAAAGGCTTATATTATTGTAATGAAAGTAAATAAGCAAGCTGTTTTAATTTAATAGGTTTGCGTATTCGTTTTTCATTGCTCTTAATGTTATAGTTTATGAAATTCGATAGTTTTGTTAGTAAATAATAGATATTATAAAAAATATTTTTGAGTACTATTTTTATAGTCAAATATCATATAAAATTAATAATAAATGATGATATTTTCATAGTTTGAAATGTATTCGTTTATTATATGTGATTTGCATTAAAAACTTTGAAGGAAAAAGTACTAAAGGGATATTTTGTCTGTAGTCGAAAATGATGTATTTAATCAAAATTTTAAAATGTATCGCAAATTATTGGTTGTAAGGTATAGGCTGAGAGTATTGGAGAAGATTAATATGAATAGTCTAAAAAAGATATTTACGAGTAGTACTAAAACGGCAAATAGAAAAGTAATTACTGTATATGTATTTTTGCGTTTAATTGTGATTGTGGGTTTGATTAATGAAATAATATTTATACAACGGTGGGATGTAATCTTTACGCTTGTGTTAACGCTTATCTTGTTTACTATTCCACAACTGACTGAAAAATTCTTAAAGATTGAAATCCCTAATTTACTAGAATTTATTATTATAATTTTTATTTTTAGTTCTACCATTTTAGGAGAACTGGGGGATTTTTATAGTTATTTCAGGCTCTGGGATACAATGCTTCATACAATTAATGGATTTTTAGCAGCAGGTATAGGTTTCTCACTCGTGTTCTTGCTTAATAAAAATGTGAGTGGTATTTATTTGAATCCATTGTTTCTTGCAATTGTTACGTTTTGTTTTTCTATGACAATCGGTGTAATGTGGGAGTTTTTTGAATATACTGTAGATCAGTCGATGGGTATGGATATGCAAAAAGATCGAATTGTTCATAAAGTGAATACCGTGAGTATGGGTGAGCAAGGTAATTCTGTATACCACATTGATAATATTGATAAAACTGTTATAGAAAGTACAGATGCCTCTGGTAATCATGTAGAGGATGTGGTTCATGGTGGGTATCTTGATGTTGGGATTCATGACACTATGAAAGATTTATTTGTTAACTTACTCGGTGCAGCTACGTTTAGTATATTAAGTTATTTATATGCAAAATATGATCAGAAAAAGTATGGTTTTGTTAAAAACTTTATTCTTAAAAGGGAAGATAAGTGATTGTATATGCGATAAGCTAAAGCTGATTATGAAGTAGGAGGGCAGTCTAAAAATCCTACTTTTAAAGCGAAAACTAAGTGAGAAGTATTGTAGATATTAAATAGTGAATTTTACAGCAGTAGTGGAGTTGCTGAGACTATTTATATTTTTCTATAATACTTCTCATTTTATTTAAATAACTGTGTTTTAATTGTTCTGGGTATAAGATTTCGACGTTTTCCCCTAAAGAGATTAAATAGTGAACCATGTAATCTAATTCTTCTATATTATAGCCACCAGTGATATATGGCGTTCCTTCTATATATGTTAGCTCCATATTTGGATAATTATTCTTTAGAAATAGTTCGACGCCAAATGAAGATAATTTACATTTGAATGGGATATCATGATAGGTTGCTTCGTAATTATTTTGAAAATCTGCTAAAGCGTCTCTAGTGTACGTATTTGTACGTGACTCATTTATGGTGATTTGAGTTATATAATCACAGCGGTATGTTCCCCACAATGCTTTTCTAACATCATAAGCACTACAGAACCACACGCCATTTCTATAAAACAATTCATAAATTTGAATCTCTGTTTCTATATAATCGAACTGTGTATATGTGATAGTGACTGTATTTTCATTCATAATCGATTGTAAAATAGTTGCCAGGTTTTCAGAGTTATTAATTGGAGAGATATTGTGATAATGAATGAAGTTTAAAGTTTTAGAGATATTTTGTTGTTGCTGTACAGGTATTGTCGCAAATAACTTTTCTCTAATTTGTTTGTAAGACTTTTCGAAAGGTGTACTAGATAATAAATCTAAAGACTTAAGCGCAAAAAAGATTGCGAGTATTTCATTGCTATTGAAATAGATTGGCGTTAATAAATTTTGAGAAATGATTTTATATCCACCATAGCGACCGTTTTCTACATAAATCGTTAGCCCCATAGCTTCTAATTCTTGTATATCTCTCAGTGCTGTTCTTTTAGAAATATCAAATTCGGCCATAAGGTCTTTTAAATGGAATGAATGTTTATGACTTAAAAAAATAAGCTCTTGATTTAAACGTTCAGATTTTTTCATGATTTTTCCTCGTTTCTTTATCCAATGGTGCCTTTTTTCGACACCTTTGAGCATTATACTTAGTGTATCAAATGAACAAGGAGAATGTATATGAGTACTTTAATTATTAACGCACATCCTGATTTTAAAAGTGAAAACAGTTTTTCTTTAAAACTAAAAGACATGTTTTTAGATAAATATAATTTAACTTTTCCTAACGAAAAACCAGAAGTTTTAAATTTATATGAAACAGAAATACCTCGTATTGATACTACACAGTTATTAAATATATGGGAAAAACAACGTATGGAGCAACCATTATCAAAAGCGGAACAAAAAATGGCAGCAACTACATCAAATCTAATGGCACAGTTTAAAAATAACAAGCGTATCGTCATTGTATCGCCGATGCATAATTTCAATATTACATCGCGTATGAAAGATTATATGGATAATATTCTAATCGCGCGTCAAACGTTTAAATATACGAGTGAAGGCTCTGTCGGCTTAATGGACGATAATTATAAAGCACTATTGCTATAAGCAAGTGGTTCAATTTATACTAACGATGACCGTTACACACCATTAGAATTTTCATACCATTATTTAAGAGAAATGTTTGAAAATATTATGGGATTTGATGCTTTTTATATTGCGCGTGCAGAGGGGACAGCTATTTTACCTGAAGAAGTAGTGTTGAAAAACGCAGAACAAGATTTAACGCAAGTGTTCCATGAATTTTACGAGAGATAACAATTAAGAAAATAAATAAGTTTTTATGTGAAAATGAATCAATAAAGCGCTTAATCATGTTAGACTGTTAACTTAAATGGTAACAGTCTTTTTTTATTTAAGCTTAGAAAAGTGACTATTTCAAAGATGAAGATAATAATAAGTGAATACATTTAACAATACATATTTAAAATTTAATTTGATTTAAGTGTGAAGTTAAAATAAACTTAAAATATTGTCGAAATAATATATTTACGAGGTGAAATTGACGTGTTTAATAATAGTGAACAATTGGTTTTAGGTCTGATCATCGTTGCTTATTTTATATTTTTACTGCTTATGTCTCTATACATAAAACGAAAAATAAAAACGTATGATGACTATAATATGGCAAGTAGGACGGTAACGGTATTTCCATTAATTCTAACATTCGTTAGTACAGGGGTCGGTGGTGCTACGCTACTAGGATATATGGAAAACGGCTATACATTAGGTATGGGGCAACAGTGGATACATATTACAATGATGTTTGCTGTGATTATACTTGCGCTATTCTTCTTAAAACGTGTGAGATTATTAGGTGAAAAATATAATATGGTAACAATCGGCGATTACACTGCGCTCCGCTATGGTGAATCAGCACGTATCCCGACTGTAATTAGTTTCTTATTTGCATATTGTGCGATGACAGGTATGCAGTTTGTCGCAATTGCTTCTATTTTAAATTTAACCATTGGTCTAAACATGACAGCGGGAATCTTTATAGGATGGATCTTGTTAACGATAAAAACGTATTTCGGTGGTTTGAAAGCTGTCATATGGCAAGATGTGGTACAAGGTACGATGCTTACAATTGGTATTATAGTGCTATTCTTTGTAGTGATTTTTTACTCAGGCGGTTGGAGCGATATTCAAGCTAATGCGAGTAGTCAAAATCAAAATGAAATGCTAAATTTCCTTAATATCACACCAAATGAAATTTTAATCTATCTTTTAACTTTAGCTTTTTATCAATTTATTAGACAAGATGTTTGGCAACGTATTTGGGCGGCAAAAGATTTGAAGACTGCTAGAAATGGTTACTTTACTTCTATGGTCATTGCAGTGTTATTAGGTGCAATAACAGTGTTTATTGGTGTATACAGTAAATTTGGTTTAGAACTCGATATCAAAGAAACACCATTAGTGTATTACAATGTGATTCAAGAAGTATTTCCGTTTCCATTGGTCGCTATTATGATTATGGTGCTATTAGCAGCAGTAATCTCTAGTGCAGATTCATTTTTCATTGCAGGTGCATCATCGATTGCGAATGATGTAATTAAGCCGAATGTTAAAAACTTTACTCAAGAAAAAATGTTACTGTTTAGTAAGCTGTCAGTCATATTTGTATCAATCATCTCATTAGTATTAGCACTGATGATACCTGGCCTTGTAGACCTTATGGTTACAGGTACAGCAATGTCAGTATCAGGTTTACTGGCACCAGTTGTGTTTGGACTATTTTGGAAGAAGCCTACAAGACTTGCTGGTAATCTTGCGATGTGGGGTGGACTAATCTCAGCTGTTATTTGGCAGTTATTAGCACATCCATTTGGTATCCATCCGATTTTAATCGGTTTACCACTTTCAATCATTATATTATTAGCTGTAACGGTTTTTGGTAAAAAAGATACTGCATCGGTTTAAGCGAGTAGTTTATCAATTTTAAATAACACAACCCTCACTCATCTTCAATTGATGAATGAGGGTTTTTATTTTTTAATCCATAATTAATCGCTTCTTCTGAAAGTATGATTTTTTTAAACGTACTTTTAGATATATTGAAATTTTTGATATATCGAATGTTATTTACTTAATAAAGAAACTTAATATGAATACAACTGCAAACCCTACGAAGCCGACGATTGTCTCCATAACTGTCCACGTCTTAAGGGTCTCCTTTTCTGTCATGCCAAAGAAGCGGTTGACGAGCCAAAACCCTGAGTCGTTCACGTGTGATACAGCTGAAGATCCTGCTGCTATCGCAATTGTTATTAACCCAAGTACAGGTTGTGAAACAGACATATCTGCGATAATTGGTGAAACTAGACCTGCACCCGTCACCATAGCGACAGTCGCGGACCCTTGAGCAATACGTACGAATAGAGATATTAGAAAGGCAACTACCACAATAGGAAGACTTGATTGTGCCATAAATTCACCCATGACTTTACCTACGCCGCTGTCAATTAAAGTTTGTTTGAATACGCCCCCAGCACCGGTAATCAGTATAATAATACCAGCTGGCTCTAATGCTTTGGTTGCTATCTCTTGTATATCGTCTTTAGTGTATCCGCGTCTTGTACCTAACAGCCAAAATGTTAGAAGTACTGTAATGATTAAAGCGATAAACGGATGACCAATAAAGGTCAGTGTGTCTTTAATAATGCCATCCGATAATACTACGCCTGATACAGTATTAACGAGAATTAATGCTAATGGTATTAATATCAAACTCACCACAAGTTTGAAACTAGGTAAATCTTTTTCATCTTTAATGGCTTCTATATCACCATGTAGTTTAGCACTATCTGGCATTTCTAGAGGTACTTTTTTACTAATATAGGTTCCGAAAATAGGACCTGCTATAATCATTGCTGGTAAACCTGCAATAATACCAAATAGGATGACCCATCCTAAGTCTACCTCAAGCATTTTTGCTACGGTAATAGGACCAGGCGTCGGTGGTACAAACGCATGCGTAACTGCCAAGCCTGCTAATAAGGGAATACCATAGTAAAGAATAGGTTTCTTAGCTTTCTCAGCAAGACTATAAACAATAGGTATTAATATGACTAAGGCTACATCTAAAAATACAGGTATTGAAACAATAAAACCTGTTAAACCGAGTGCCCATTGTGCTTTGCTTTCTCCAAATTTATTAACCATCGTTAAAGCTAACCTTTCTGCGCCGCCTGAGACTTTAAGTACTTCACCAAACATGGCACCAAGCCCTACGACTACTGCAATGAATCCAAGCGTTCCCCCCATACCACTTTCAACTGTTTCAATAATTTTGTTTAAATCCATTCCACTAGCTAATCCAATTAGAATACTAGCAATTAAAAGTGCAACAAAAGCTTGTAATTTTGAGACCATTACGAGGTAAAGTAGCAAACCAATACCTATAACAGCTATGATAATCAACCATAAATCATTATTCATATATACATCCCCTTTGTTCTATATTACTATTTACCATTCAGCAATAGATCCATCTGTATGTTTCCATATCGGATTTTTCCAATTGTGGCTTTCTTTATTACGTTCTTTAATATATTCCTCATTCATCTCAATTCCGAGGCCTGGACCTTCTTGAATTTTTACGTAACCATCAGCATACTCAAATACTTCTGGGTTTTTAATATAATCCAGTAAATCATTACTCTTGTTGTAATGTATGCCCAAGCTTTGTTCTTGGATGATTGCATTATGACAAGTTGCATCTACTTGTAAACAAGCAGCTAATGCAATAGGGCCAAGTGGACAGTGAGGCGCAGCAGCTACGTCATAAGCTTCAGCCATAGAAATGATTTTTTTACATTCGGTGATGCCACCTGCATGTGATAGATCAGGTTGGATGATATCAATATAGCCATCATTTAGTAAGTTTTTGAATTCGTAACGAGAGAACATTCTTTCTCCTGTCGCGATAGGCGTTGCATATTGTGCTAATTGTTTTAAGTAATCATTATGCTCAGATAATACAGGCTCTTCAATAAACAGAGGACGATATTTTTCTAGCTCTTTTGCTAATATTTTGGCCATTGGTTTATGTACTCTTCCATGAAAGTCTATACCTATACCAAAGTCGTCGCCTAACTTATTACGGATAGCACATACTCTTTCTAATACTGCTTCAATTTTGCTGTAATCGTCTAAATATTGCAGTTCTTCTGTTGCGTTCATTTTAATAGCAGTAAATCCTTTTTGAGCCACATTGTGAGCTTCCTTTGCGACATCTTCTGGTCTATCGCCACCAACCCATGAATACACTTTAATTTTATCTCTTGCTTTGCCTCCGAGTAATTGATGGACAGGTGCATTTAAATATTTTCCTTTAATATCCCATAATGCTTGATCAATACCGGAGATGGCACTCATTAGTATGGGACCACCTCGATAAAATGAGCTGCGATACATTTGATCCCACAAACCTTCAATGTTAGAAGGGTTTTCACCGATTAATTGATTCATTAATTCACTCACAGCAGCTTTAACAGTAGAGGCTTTGCCTTCAATGATTGGCTCGCCCCAGCCTTCGATTCCTTCGTCTGTTATGATTTTTAAAAATAGCCATCTTGGTGGGACTTGATAAAGTTCGTAATCAATAATTTTCATAATATGACGCCTCCAACATTTCTATAAGTTCTTGTGCATTATTTTTGATATTTAGTAAAAATGCTTCGTTTACATTTTGATTGCTTTTAACAATACCGCTACTGATTCCGACACCAATAGCACCGTTATCTATAAACGCTTTGATATTATCTTTTTGAATGCCACCAGTAGGAAGTAACACTGCTTTATCTAATGGAGCTTTTACTTCTTTTATATAAGAGGGTCCAAACACTGAAGCAGGGAAGACCTTTATAATATCTGCCCCAGCAAAATACGCCTGGCTAACCTCTGTGGGAGTTAGTGCTCCAGGTATAGACCAACATCCTTGGCGTTTAGTATATTGAATGACTTCAATGTTGGTATCAGGCGATATAATATATTTGGCTCCAGCTTCTATCGCCTTATGACAATCTTCAACAGTCTGAACTGTCCCTGCACCTACATGAATTTGATGACCATGTTGTTGTGTAACTTTTTGTATCGTAGTTATAGCGTTTGGTGAATTAAGTGTAATTTCTACAAATTTGATGTGAGCTTCTATTAAGGCAGTTACTATTTTTAGTACTTCTTCAGTATCATATCCACGAATGATTGAAATGATTTTATGTTCTGATAGTTCTTTAAGCAATTTTAAAACCTCATCTCTCTATATCTGTATTAGTAAAGTTAATAAAATTTTCTAGTTGTTGCTCATTTGGTAAACCCTCATAATCACTGTAAGAGGTGGTAGCTAATGCACCCATAGCGAGTGCATATGGCGCAATTAATTTGAGATCTTGAATGGTGTGTTTTTCCATTCCATATAAAAATCCAGCTGCAAAAGCATCGCCTGCGCCTACTGCATCTATTGCATTAACTGTGTAGGCGTCATAAGTTAATGTTTCATCTTTATTAGCAAAACATGCACCACGATCTCCGTATTTTATGACTATAGTGGATATTCCAGCGTTAAAGGCATATGCTATAATGTCACTTTTATCGCTTGAGCCGTATAAGATTTCTGCCTCTTTAGCACCGACCAACAAGACATCAATACTATCTTCAATGCTTTTATAGAATTTTTTAAATTCTTCTGTATCCCATAATTTTTTTCGATAGTTAGGATCAAAAACGAATAGCTTATTTTGCTTTTTAGTTTCTTTAATTAACTTTATTGTATTGAGGTATGTCATATGACTGAGCGCAGGCGTAACCCCTGTTAAATAAATATAGGAAGCGCTTTCAATAAATGATTTAAAAAAAGAGCTTATATCTAAATAATTAATAGCGCTGCTTTTCCTAAAGTAATCGATATTTATTTTAGCTCCAATGCCTTTTTCTTTAATCATAATGCCAGTAGTGTGGTGTGCTAACTGGTGTACATCGTTTAAATTCAAACGTTCTGCAGCCATTTTTTGTAGAATTGCATTGCCAACTGCATCTAGACCCACTGCAGTTAACAGCGTAGTATCTATGCCTAATTTAGATAAGCCCATGAGTGTATTACATTCGGCACCGGCTATTTTAAAATCAACTGAGTTTGTATATTTTAGTGGTTGAGTGCTCGATGAGAAAACACCCATAATTTCTCCGTATGATGCGACTGTCATTACTAATTACTCCTTTCTGCTTGCTCCCATAGCTTTCGAAATAAGTAATGCTGTATTTTTTATTTTTTTAGGTATTAATTCATTAGATAACATTCTTTCTTTTGGTCCTGCACAACTAATAGCTGCAATTACTTCTCCTTCTGCACTAATAATCGGTGACGCTACACAATATAAACCCATTTCATTTTCTTCATCATCGATGGCATAACCTTGATTACGAAATGTTGCTAATTGCTTTTTTAAAGAAGACTTCGATTTAATGGTGTTTGGCGTTATGCTTTCTAATTTACCTGTTTGGAGCAATCGGTCCATTTTTTCTTCACTGTAAAAAGACAAGCAAGCTTTACCAAGCCCCGTACAATATATAGGTTTATTGGCCCCAGGTTGTGCAGATGTTTTTATTGAGTGATTGCAGTCTAATTTAGTTAAGTAAACAATCTCTTTACCTGAGGGATAAGCTAGAAAAATAGTTTCATTTAACTGTTGAGAAAGTTTATTTAAATAAGGTAAGCTTTCATTATATAAATCTAAATCTTCTCTAGCCTTATTACCTAACCTAATCACTTTCGAACCGAGTTTGTATCTTCTTACATAATCTT
>Ga0079226_10002341_pt1 | contig 14633 bp, 11 predicted proteins | sample Poulit2014_FD_76345 | JGI IMG/M metagenome (GOLD analysis project Ga0079226, IMG submission 76345) | Agricultural soil microbial communities from Georgia to study Nitrogen management - Poultry litter 2014 | ecosystem: Environmental > Terrestrial > Soil > Agricultural land | place: USA: Georgia... | reverse complement strand
TTGCGGGAGTAAGTTGGCAATTTTGCTGTAGCTGAATTTTTGATTATTATCTTGTTGATATTGCTCATTTTGCCACGCCAATGCCCGATTAAACACAAAACGACAACAGCCACAAAATTGCTTGATTTTGCGACTTTGTTCGCCGTTGGGCATTATCTCGAACTTAAAAGCTTTGCGGAGTAACATACAAAAATAGGAGTGTAAAAATGCTGCTATTTTATATTGTTATTGATTTTTCGCCAACATCGACAACAACAAACGCCAGATTCGCTTGTGCCTTATATCTCCGCCCTGAAGGGCAGAGTTTTACGGCACTGTTTGATAAAAGAATTATTCTATGAACAAAAATCCAACATACCGAGCAAGAAAAAATCCGGCAAATGCCGGATTTTATGGTAGTTAATGATAGTTAATGCTTCATTTTTAGCTTAAAAGATGATTAATACGTTTAATAAATGCAGTTGGGTTATCCAACGTACCGCGTTCTGCCAACATTGCCTGATCCAACAATAAGTCGATCCATTCGGCAAATTGTTGTTCATCGGCAATATCCGCCACTTTTTTCACTAAATGATGTTCCGGATTAAGCTCAAACGTATATTTCACTTCCGGCATTTTTTGCCCAGCGGCAGCGAATAATTTTGCCATTTGTGTCGTCATTTGATCGTTATCGGTCGATACAATCGCCGGTGTTTCACTCAAACGGTGAGTTAAACGGACATCCTTGACGCGATCTCCCAACAATTTTTTCACACGCTCAATAAAGGAAGCAAAAGTCTGTTCCTCTTCTTTTTGCTTACTTTCTTCCTCTTTATCGGCTAAATCACCTAAGTCTAAATCTGATTTAGTAATAGTCTGTAGCGGTTTACCGTCAAATTCAGTCAAATAGCTTAACATCCATTCATCAATACGGTCGGAAAGCAACAACACTTCAATACCTTTCTTATTGAAGATTTCCAAGTGCGGGCTGTTTTTCGCCGCAGTATAGCTGTCAGCCGTAATGTAATAAATGGCTTTTTGTCCCTCTTTCATTCGAGCGACATAATCGGTTAACGATACTGTCTGTTCACTGCTGTCATTATGTGTTGACGCAAAACGCAACAATTTCGCAATCTCTTCTTTATTTGTAGGATCTTCTGCCGGACCTTCTTTCAAGACTAAACCGAACTCTTGCCATAACTGTTGATATTTGCTTTTATCTTCATCTTTCGCCAATTTTTCCAACATTCCTAACGCACGTTTGGTTAATGCTTTACGCAAAGCGGCTGTGACTTTATTGTCTTGCAAAATTTCACGAGATACATTTAGCGGCAAATCATTGGAATCAATTAAACCTTTGATAAAGCGCAAATAATTCGGCATAAACTGTTCCGCATCATCCATAATAAAGACACGTTGTACATACAGTTTCAAGCCGTGTTTTTGCTCACGATTAAACAGATCCCAAGGCGCTTTCGCCGGCAAATAAAGCAAACTAGTATACTCTTGTTTTCCCTCAACCTTATTATGTGCCCATAACATTGGGTCAGCGAAATCGTGGCTTAAATGTTTATAAAATTCTTTATATTCATCATCACTGATTTCAGATTTTGAACGTGTCCAAAGTGCCTGTGCTTTATTGATTTTTTCCCACTTAACACCGGTTTCTTTGCCTTCGTCATCATACTCTTTGGTTAAAATTTCAACCGGCAAGCCGATATGATCGGAATATTTACCAATAATTTCACGTAAACGCCATTCATCCAAAAATTCTTTTTCATCTTCACGCAAATGTAAGGTGATTTCGGTACCGCGATCTTTTTTCTCAATGTCGGCAACGGTAAATTCGCCCTCGCCTGCTGATTCCCAAAGTACACCTTTGTCGGCACTTTCACCGGCGGCACGTGTTTTCACGGTGACTTTATCGGCAACAATAAAAGCAGAGTAAAAACCGACACCGAATTGCCCGATTAATTGGCTATCTTTAGCTTGTTCTGCGCCCAATGCCGATAAAAACTCTTTTGTACCTGATTTAGCGATTGTGCCTAAATGCTCAATCGCCTGCTCGCGCGTCATTCCGATACCGTTATCACTAATGGTTAATGTGCCTTTGTCGGCATCCACGCTGATACGCACTTTTAGATCACCATCACCTTCATAAAGCTCTGGAGCGGAAAGTGCTTTAAAACGTAATTTATCCGCCGCATCCGATGCATTAGAAATTAATTCACGCAAAAAAATCTCTTTGTTGGAATAAAGTGAATGGATCATTAATTGCAGAAGTTGTTTTACTTCTGATTGGAAACCTCTCGTTTCTTGATTTGTGCTCATATTTTTCCTCGCTAATCAAAAAAGATCAAAAATCTCTTTTCATCAAAAATGTCTAAATGGTTGCTCCGCCTGTTATGGCAACAGAAGCTCTTCCATTTTTCTATGAATTGAAATGTTTACGTTGGCAAAAAATAGGTATAAAAACCGATTTTTCAAGGTTTGGAAGTATAAAAAATGCGATCTATCAAGATCGCATTTGAAGAAATTAAAAAAATCAGATTAGAAAGTGTAGCGTAAACCGGCTTTTACACCATATTGTTTCACTTTTACATCATCAAATTTGCCAAGAATATTATATTCCGCCGCAACATCCAATGCTAAATTCGGCATTAAATCATAAGAAGCGCCGACTAACGCACCATAACCGAATTTTGTAGAGGTTTCTGTCACATCTTTTTCTTTCTCTAATGCATTAAAAATTGTGCCATCATTCCGTTTATATACTCCGGTATCAGACGATTTCATTTTAATTTTATTGCTAGATAAACGAACCCCAACATAAGGCTTGATATTAGACTGCAAGTCAATGTCATATAATGCAGAAACACCGACACCGCGAATCTTTAACTCATCCTTACTCTCGGTATATCCATCTTCATCGTAAAGTCTACGATGATCATCGACATTACCATAGTAAGTATAATCCACCGCTAAACGGATATCCCCCAATTTATAGCCCACTGCCACGCTAGGAGTCACTTTACTTTTATTAAGCTCTCCATCTTCTAAGCCGGATGTCTTAATCTTGGAATAACCCAAATTACCTTGTACATACCACTCTGCTTGTGCAGTTGAAGCTAATGCTAACGCACCCAGTGCTACCACCAATAATTTTTTCATTTTTGCCTCCATTTGATGTTTCAGTTGCCCTCTCTTTCACTGCCACGACAACCAATAATAACAGTTAAGAAAGAGTAACGAAGTGTAACTGCTTTTTGCACTTTTTACAAAAATATTGTATGTCTTGCTGCTGAATTTTTTGATGACAGCGTGCCGTCAAATGGTGCGTTTGACAAGCACATTGATAAGGAAACGTCTGCCCCTGCACACTTTTCACCTCAAACTGATGTCGTGTTTCCGCCGGCACGCCAAACACATTTTGCATCAAATGTTGCCACTCGATACCGTGCGGTTTCACTCGACCACATTGCTGATAAACCAATAAATGTGCCAATTCGTGCGGCACAACCTGATCAATAAAACGTTGCCCATTTTCCAGCAATAAAATCGGGTTTAAACGGATTTCCCACTGTTGCAAATAAGCCACACCCGCTTTTACGCCACGCAATTTATAATTCACAGCTGGTCGCACAAACGTGCAATTAAAGTGACGTTCAGCCAACAACAGGCATTGTGTCAGCTTACGATTTACCTGAAGATTAAGGTGTCGAAGTTGTTGCTTTTGTTCCATTATCACCTCTTCACGCTGATTCAAAGGGGCTTGATCTTAATCGATCCGCTACCATTTTCAACCGCCAATAATACGCCTTCTTTTTATATTCAATTTTTTGCATATATTTTTTTATTTTCCTCTTGAAACAATTTAAAACATACCCATTTTATTTCGCGTGAATGACGAAACATCGTCTAGGAGGATTATATGAATTTTGAAAAATTAACAACCAAATTCCAACAAGCATTGGCTGAAGCGCAATCTTTAGCGTTAGGCAAAGATCAGCAATATATTGAGCCGGTGCATTTAATGAGCGCATTATTGAATCAAGAAGGTGGTTCCGTTGCACCGTTGCTTACTGCTTCCGGTGTTAATGTTGCTCAATTACGCCAAGCGATTAGCCAAGAGATCGATCGTTTACCTCAAGTTTCGGGTAACGGTGGTGATGTCCAGCTTTCGCCGGCATTAGCCAGAATGTTGAATTTATGTGATAAATTTGCGCAACAACGCAATGATAAATTTATCTCATCCGAACTTTTTGTATTAGCAGCTTTAGAAAGCTCCGACAAACTAAGTGATATATTAAAGAAAAGTGGTTTAACCAGACAAAATTTATTAGCGAGTATTGATAAAATGCGTGGTGGAGAGAATGTAAACGATGCTGGTGCGGAAGAAACCCGTCAGGCATTACAAAAATATACTATTGATTTAACTGCAAGAGCGGAAAGTGGTAAATTGGATCCGGTTATCGGTCGTGATGATGAAATCCGCCGTACCATCCAAGTGTTGCAACGTCGTACCAAAAATAATCCGGTGTTAATCGGTGAACCGGGTGTGGGTAAAACGGCTATCGTTGAAGGTTTAGCACAACGTATCGTTAACGGTGAAGTGCCTGAAGGATTACGACATAAACGTGTACTCTCTTTGGATATGGGAGCATTAATTGCCGGTGCGAAATACCGTGGGGAATTCGAAGAACGTTTAAAAGCGGTGTTAAATGAAATCGCCAAAGAAGAAGGTCGAATTATCCTATTTATTGATGAAATTCACACAATGGTCGGTGCCGGTAAAACAGACGGCGCAATGGATGCCGGTAACTTGTTGAAACCATCATTGGCACGCGGTGAATTACACTGCGTCGGTGCGACAACATTGGATGAATATCGTCAATATATTGAAAAAGATGCCGCTTTGGAACGCCGTTTCCAAAAAGTGTTGGTTGATGAACCAAGCGTGGAAGATACCATCGCCATTTTGCGTGGCTTGAAAGAACGTTATGAAATTCACCACCACGTACAAATTACCGACCCGGCAATTGTAGCGGCAGCAACACTTTCTCATCGTTATATCTCGGATCGTCAGCTTCCGGATAAAGCGATTGACTTAATTGATGAAGCGGCTTCAAGCATTCGTATGGAAATCGATTCAAAACCGCAACCATTAGATAAATTGGAACGCCGTATTATTCAATTAAAACTTGAACAACAAGCGTTACAAAAAGAAGAAGACGATGCCAGCCGTAAACGCCTCGAAATGTTAGAAAAAGAGTTGGCAGAAAAAGAGAAAGAGTATTCTGAACTTGAAGAAGTTTGGAAGAGCGAAAAAGCTGCACTTTCCGGCGCACAACATATCAAAGCTGAATTAGATAATGCCAAAACCAAAATGGAACAGGCATACCGTGCTGGTGATATTGCGAAGATGTCTGAATTGAAATACAGCACCATTCCGTCGTTGGAAAAACAATTAGAACAGGCTGAAAGTGCAGAAGGCAAGGAAATGAGCCTATTGCGTTACCGTGTTACCGACGAAGAAATCGCTGAAGTGCTTTCTCGTGCTACCGGTATTCCTGTAGCTAAAATGATGGAAGGTGAAAAAGAAAAATTATTGAGAATGGAAGAAGAGTTACACAAACGTGTTATCGGACAAAATGAAGCGGTTGAAGCAGTGGCAAACGCAATTCGTCGTAGCCGTGCCGGATTATCCGATCCGAATCGTCCGATTGGTTCATTCTTATTCTTAGGGCCAACCGGTGTCGGTAAAACCGAATTGTGTAAAACTTTAGCTAACTTCTTGTTCGACAGTGAAGATGCAATGGTCAGAATCGATATGTCAGAATTTATGGAAAAACATTCTGTTTCTCGTTTGGTCGGTGCACCTCCGGGATATGTCGGTTATGAAGAAGGTGGTTACTTAACCGAAGCGGTTCGTCGTCGTCCATATTCTGTTGTTTTACTTGATGAAGTGGAAAAAGCACACCGTGATGTTTTCAACATTTTATTGCAAGTGCTTGATGACGGACGTTTAACTGATGGTCAGGGTCGTACGGTAGATTTCCGTAATACGGTAGTGATTATGACCTCCAACTTGGGTTCTGATTTAATTCAATCTCAAGCCGGTGATCTTAGCTACGGTGAAATGAAGGAATTAGTGATGTCTGTGGTTGGACAACATTTCCGTCCGGAATTTATCAACCGTATTGACGAAACTGTGGTCTTCCACCCACTTGCCAAAGAAAATATTCGTGCGATTGCGTCAATCCAATTACAACGTTTGATCAATCGTATGAAAGAACGTGGTTACTTGTTGCATTTCAGCAAACAAGCATTGGATTACTTAGGTCAAGTCGGTTACGACCCGGTTTACGGCGCAAGACCTTTAAAACGTGCAATCCAAAATATTGTGGAAAACCCACTTGCACAACAAATTTTGTCCGGCGCGCTATTACCGGATAAAACCATTGAAATCAACTTTGTTGATGGAAAATTAGAAGCTAAACAATAATAAATAGAAGTAAATCACCCCTAAATTCAACCGCTATCCGCAAGGTTAGCGGTTTTTTTTATTAAAAAATAACCCTAAAGCTAACTAGAATAACTTTAAAAATGTTATTTATAAAAATAACAAAAACACCTTGACGAATAATCATACAGTAATATAATGCAAATTAACTTTGTAATTTCAACAAGGAACAAAATGAAACTACAAGATCTTGTACAATTTGAAATCGGTACACCACTTTCTCGGCTAAATGAACAAGCTGGTAGCCCTCGCTACTCATTATATGATCAAGCGGATCTACAAGCAGATTTTGAAACTCGAACAGAATCCACACAAGGAAAACAAATTTGTACGCCAGATAACCCTACTCTGCTGCAAGAAGATGATGTTATTTTTAGTTTGATCTCAGGCTCGGCAGTCCAAGTCTGTCAGGCGCGTGCTGGCTATGCGTTTTCTCACAACTATGCTCGTCTATATCCCTCAAAAGAACTTGATAAAAGCTTTTTGGTTTATTTACTGAATAATGATACTGACATAAAACGGCAGTTAGTCGCCAGTTTGCAAGGATCTAGTGTAATGAAATATAGCATTAACCAATTAAAAAACTTGCAACTTTCGCCACTTCCTACATTGTCTGTGCAACAAGCTATCGGACAAGTTGATCGTCTGCAACGCCGTATCACAATGCTAAAAAAACGGGTGGCAGATAATGAAGCACAACTTACTGCATACTTACTAAATAATTTTCAAAAACAATGCAAATCTAACATCAAGAATTAAGGAATGATTATGTCTAACTATCAATACGAATCCGAGTTTGAACAATCCCTTATTGAATATCTTTCCACAGGAAACATTACCACAGCTGATCATTTGCAAGGCTTAAGCCACTATTTAGATTTCCCTAGAAAAACAAGAATTTGGGAATACCTTCCTGACATTAAAACAACAGAACAACTTTGGGATAATTTTAAAGGTATTTTAGAACGCTTAAATAGACAATCATTAAAATCGCCTTTAAGTGAAAATGAATTTAATCAGGTAAAAACTAAACTGGCGGAGCAAACTCGCACACCGTTTGAGGCAGGTAAATTTCTTTATGGAACCAATGGTGTTTCACAAATCGAGATTGATTTAGACGATGGTCGTCACGTTTTTTTAACCGTTTTTGATCAAAAACAAGTTGGAGCTGGCAACACGGTTTATCAAATTGTCAATCAAATTGAACGCCCTGCTGTTATCCCCGGTAAACCAAATCGCCGTTTTGACGTGACTTTGCTGATCAATGGATTGCCCATTATTCAATTAGAGCTAAAGGCAGATGCGCATTCCGTTGATGAAGCCCTCAATCAAATGGAGCAATATATCAAAGAGCAACAATACCAAGGGATTTTCTCTACGATACAAATCTTGGTTGGAATGACGCCGCATAATGCAAGATATATGGCAAACACCACGGCAGATTATTTTAATAAGGATTTTTCTTTTGCTTGGCAAAAACGTAGTGATAACAGTATTGTGCGTTCTTGGAAAGACTTTGCAGACTCAATGCTATCTATCCCAATGGCACACCAAATGGCAACCAACTATATGATTTTAGACGGCACGCCGAATAAAACAATGCTGAAAGTAATGCGTCCTTATCAAGTTTATGCCACGCAGGCGGTCATTGAAGGGATCAAACAAGCTGATTTTGAAATGGGTGATAAAAAAATTGGTTATATTTGGCATACCACAGGCTCAGGGAAAACCATCACCAGTTTCAAAACCGCTTGGCTAGCAAGCCGTTTACCCAAAGTAAACAAGGTAGTTTTTGTCGTTGATCGTATCGCTTTAACTAAACAAACCCTTGAAAACTATCGTGCTTATGATCCTGATAACAATGATGATGTCGGCTCAATTCTTGATACCAATAATACGCGAGATTTACGCAAAAAACTCAAAAGCAATGCAAACGGCATTATTGTTACCAGTGTACAAAAGCTTGGCAAACTGGCGAAAAGCCGTGATTTTATCGCCCCCAATAAAAATATCGTTTTTATTGTTGATGAAGCTCACCGCTCCACCGCAGGGGAGCAGTTCCAACTCATTAAAGATAAATTCAAGCATAGCGTTTGGGTGGGATATACTGGCACCCCAATGTTTGACGGAAAAACCACAAAAGAAATTTTTGGTGAATTATTACACGCTTACACAATTAAAGAAGCCATTGCAGATCGCAACGTGCTAGGCTTTAAAGTGGATTTCAAAAGCACCGTAGATATTCGCGAACTACTTAAACAAAAATACCCTGATTGGTCAGAAGAAGAAATTGATGCTGAGCTTGAAGCGATGCGTAAAGAAGAATTTGATGAAGCCAAATTCTTAGATAACGATAACAAAAGCACGATCACCAAAGGCGAAAAAGTGGAACGCACGCTCACCCGCAATTTTTATGATGAAAGTGATGAACATATCCGTCTTGTGGTTGCAGATATTTTTAGAAATTGGCGTAACCGTTCCAATGATTTCAAATATAACGCCATGTTCACCACCCACGTCAGCGGCACCGGCGCTAGCACACCACTTGCTTCAAGATACTATCGAGAATTTCAACGTGTAAACAAAGAGCGGTCGGAAAAAGGTGAGTTTACCTTAAAAGTTGCCTTAACTTATAGTCTTAATACAGAAAACAGCGATGGAATGGCACAAACAAATCAAGCCTTACACGATGCGATCAATGACTATAACGCAATCTTTGGCACAAACTGGGGTTTAAATACAATTCCAGAATATTTTGATGATCTCAGCTCACGCTTAAATAAAACTGTTTATGATCGAAATTATCTTGATCTGGTCATCGTTGTCGATCAACTGCTCACGGGTTTTGATGCCCCTGGGCTAAATACACTCTATGTCGATCGTATCCTAAAAGGTGCAGGGCTAGTGCAAGCCTATTCACGCACCAACCGAATCGCAGACCTGCAAGAAAAACCTTGGGGACAGGTGGTGAACTACCGCTGGCCGGTACAAAATGAACGCCTAATGAATGAAGCCCTCGCCACATATGCAAACAAAGATTCCGCCAATAAAGTGGAAGAACCCACTCCTGACTATGGCAATGATAATTCAACTCCACCTTGGTTGGTTAAGCCTTTCCATCAACAGTTAGAAGAAGTCAAAAAGGTTGTTCAAACACTAGCTGAATGTACGAAAAACCCAAGCGGCGAACCATTTATGCAACTTCCACCTAGCGAAAAAGCGAAAGAAGAAATGCTAGGACAGCTACGCGAGTTTAATGCTGGCATTACCAAATTAAAACAATATCCCGCTGAGCAAATTGACGGTCATCTTGCAGGGTTTGACTACGATAATCCAGATGCATTGATTGAAGCTCTTGGAATGACACCAAGCCAATATGAAATGCTCACCACCGTGCTTGCAGGAGAGTTAAAACACTATTTAGCCAAGGAAAAGAATATTCCAATCTCCCAAATTGAGCTGCGAATGACGCACATTAAGGACATTAAAGTTGATTATGATTATCTCACCGAATTAGTGAATCAACTTATTGCCCAAGTACAAGCGGGCGAAACCGAAGCAGCAGAAAAAACAGAAGAAAAAATCCAACAATTTGCCAACGGTATGGAAGATACTTCCTATGCAGAACAAATTCGCCGTGCTACACAAGCCATTATGGAGGGAGATTACCCTCTCAATGGTCAAGCCTGGAAAAAGATTTCTCCATCGGAACTTTCAAATACCATTAATGCTGCAAGTAATATCACAATCGATCGCAAATTATTAGATTTTCGCAATAAATGGGGCATTACCGACATCATCAATAATGCTCAAATCCGCAATCTTATTGCGAACCATCGCTATGGCGAAAAAGATTTGGACGATGATAAAAAACTCACCAATATCATCACAGAAGGCAGCAAAAATTACACCGCACTTGCTACCGATGCAAACATACAACAGTTACCCAACATCAAATATCGCACCGCATTACGCAAAGCGTTTGAGCAGTTGGCTGACGGGTTGGTGCAGGATTAAAATGCTTGAACAGGTATCACCTATAAAATATAGAAAAAGAAATTAAGGAGGCAACAATGCTTATCGATCAAAAAATAGAATTTAGTGGTGTAAAAGGAATTAACCACCTAACACTTGAACTTTCTAATAAAAAAATGAATGTTCTCATTGGCTCAAATGGTGTTGGAAAAACCAAAGCACTTGAAAGCCTTTATACATTGCTGTTACTCACAAATGATGCCATTCAAGAACGTTATATAAGTAACGATGCTTTTGTTTTTCAGCAATGTAACATTGACCATAATAATATTTTCAATATTTCAAATTATGGGACAGAAGTTCGTTATATGCTTGCAGATCAAGTTGAAAAACATCATTCCCCAGTAATTTATCTTGCAGCACAAAATCGGGGAGAAATTAAACATCAAGAAAATTACGGCATCCTTCCTTTAGGCGAATATCAAGAACGGCAGACCGCCTATTTCGAGCATATTTTAAGTGCAATGAGCAACAGTTTTTCCACGCTTAATATGAATAATAATATTGAAGAATGGTTTATTCAGCGCGCACAATCTGCCAACGACTACCAAGCGGAAGCCGATAATCGAGAAGTGGAATTACTCACTGTTTTACGCATTCTGAACAAAATTGATCCGCGTATCAGCGCCAATAAGCAAGATTTCAAAATTATTGGCGGAAAAACTGTTTCCATTATGCTTGATGGACAGCCTCGTCGCTTAAATGAATTAAGCAGTGGCTTTGCCTCACTCATAAAAATTGTGCAATCTATCGTTGCTGGCTACGGTTTTTTTACCAATGCGAATGATATTGAAAATGTGCAAGGATATGTCCTTATTGATGAAATAGAGAGCCATTTACACATTCAATGGCAAAGTAAAATTTTGCCATTATTACAACAAGCCTTTCCAAATACCTATTTTATTATTTCGACCCATTCCTCTTTAGTGCTTGCACAACTACACAACGGCAATGCCTATCAGCTAGTAAAGAATGATGATGGCGTATTTACTCATCTCATTCCAAATCCAAGCAGAATGGCATTAATCGACTTACTTAATGACGCTTTTGATGTCAATTTAAATCAATTAAAAATTGATAGTTCTACCCCAGAATCGCAAAAAGAAGCCAAAAGTGCATTATTAAGCTTGTTGGGAGGTGGCGAATGAAAAGAAATATTTTGTTAGATAGCAATATTTTAATGATTGCCATAAAAGATTCAGAAAGCAATGAACGCAAGCAACTCATCGAATTGCTAACAAATGAAAATACTAATGTTTTTATCACACCATTAATTCGTTATGAAGTTTTGCGGGGCATAACTTGGAGCGATAGTGAATCCTTTAAAAAGCATTCTGATGTATTGAAACAATTAGAAACCATTAATATTGACCAAAAAATTTCTGATACAGCCACTGCTCTTTTTCGTTTAGAAAGAAAAGAAAAAGAAGAAAACGGGCAAACACCAAAGAAAATAGATAAACACAATTTTGATGTTATGCATTTTGCTACAGCCAAAGTTTATCAACTTGAATGGCAATCCAATGATGAAGATTTTCAAAGCTGGGAAAAACTTTATCAACAATTATCAGCAGAATAAATAAAGGAAAACAAAATGCCCCCAAAACACCCCAAAACCCTACAAATTTTCCTGCCGACCGGTGAGCCGCAGGGAATTCGTATCATAGAAGAAAGCACGTCTATTATGCGTGTAATTGAAGTACCACGCCGTGATTTAGCCACCTTTCTAAAAATGGAGGAATCCGCCCAAGTGGCAGTGTATTTTCTCATCGGTGGTGCGGATAACGATGAAGTCTATATCGGGCAATCAGGTGAGGTGGGGAAACGCATTGAACGGCACCATATCGAAGATAAAAAAGATTGGTCGCGTGCGTTGGTGCTGATTTCCCTCACGCAAAATCTTACTCAAACTCACGCTCTGTATTTGGAATGGCTTGCTATTGAAAAAGCCAAATCCTGCCAGCGTTTTAGCCTTTCTAATGGTAATAAAGGGCAGAAAACGCATACCCCGCCACCATTGAAAGCGGCTTGTGAAACGATGTTTGAAATTGCAGATTTACTGCTTTCCACTTTGGGCTACCCAATTTTTGAGCCATTACGCAAAGCACAATCAGCAACCAAAAAAGAAATGATTTTCTACTGTCCGCGCAATGGCATACAAGCTCAGGCAATTTATACTCAAGATGGAATGATCGTATTGAAAGGCTCAAATTTCCCTTATATTGAGAAATCAAATGCCCCCAACTATCGTCTGAGAACCATTGCACAATGTGATGAACTGATTGAAAAAGGCATACTCACCTTAGACAAAGAGCGGTGCTTTTTTAGCAAAGATTTTCGCTTTAATAGCCCAAGCACCGCTGCATCATTACTGATTTTAGGCAATGCCAATGGCTGGACGGAATTTAAAACTGCAGAAGGAAAAACCTTAAAAGAAATTTATGCAAGTGAAACGGAAGCCCCAAATGAATAATCCAATTATCATCTACAATACCGAGGACGGCAAAACCAAAGTGTCGCTTTATGCCCAAGATGGCACGGTGTGGCTGAATCAAAATCAGTTGGCGGAACTTTTTGCCACCTCAGTCCCTAATATCAATATGCATATAAATAACATATTGAAAGATAAAGAATTAGATAAAAATTCAGTTATTCAGTATTTCTTAATAACTGCCGCTGATGGCAAGAATTATAATGTGGCATTTTACCGCTTAGAAATGATTTTGGCGATTGGATTTCGGGTGCGAAGCAAACGGGGAACGCAGTTTCGTCAATGGGCAAACACTCAGCTTGCCGAGTTAATGAAAAAAGGCTTTGTAATGGATGATGAACGCCTGAAAAACCCTGACGGTCGTCCTGATTATTTTGATGAACTCTTGGAGCGAGTGCGAGACATTCGCGCCAGTGAAAAGCGTTTTTACCAAAAAGTGCGGGAACTTTTCGCCCTTTCTAGCGATTATGATGGTAGCGACAAAGCCACGCAAATGTTTTTTGCTGAAACACAAAATAAACTGATTTACGCCGTTACTCAGCAAACCGCAGCGGAACTCATTGTGAGCCGAGCCGATGCCAACGCCCCCAATATGGCATTGACCAGCTGGCAAGGCAGCAAAGTACGCAAACAAGATATTTTCACGGCAAAAAATTACCTCAGTGCCGATGAAATCGACAATTTAAATCGTCTTGTAGTGATTTTTTTGGAAAGTGCCGAGCTACGCGTGAAAAATCGCCAAGATCTCACCTTAGATTATTGGCGTAATAATGTAGATGCGTTGCTCACCTTTAATGATAAACCTCTGCTCAAAACAGCAGGTAAAATTACTCACAAACAAATGGAGGAAAAAGTGCGGTCAATTTATGACGAATTTTCACAAAAACGCAAACAAGCAGAGGCATTGCAAGCCGATAAGGAGGATGAAGATGACAGTTTTGTGCAGATTACAACGCAAATTAAGGAGCTAACACAATGAGCAATATACCAAAATTAAGATTCCCCGAATTCACGGACGCTTGGGAAAAGTGCAAGTTGGGGGAGGTGGCGGAATTTATAAATGGGAAAGCATATAAACAAGAAGAATTATTAAATGAGGGAAAATATAAAGTCGTTCGAGTTGGGAATTTTAATACTAATGAACATTGGTACTACTCAAATTTAGAACTTGAAAATAACAAATATATGGTTGCAGGGGATCTACTTTACCTTTGGGCAACTGACTTTGGACCAAAATTTTGGGCAGGTGAAAAAGCTATTTTTCACTATCATATCTGGAAGTTAGAACTGAATTACAAAATTATAGATAAAAATTATCTTTATGTTTGGCTAGAAACAGACAAAGAAAAAATTAAGCAGTCAACAAATGGCACAACGATGGTACACGTTACAAAATCAACAATGGAAAAACGTGTACTTTCTTTCCCCACTCTCCCCGAACAACAAAAAATCGGCACGCTTTTCAGACGGCTGGATCGGCTGATTACTCTTCATAAGCGTAAGTGGGACGATGTCATTTTGCTAAAAAGAGCACTTTTGCAAAAAATGTTCCCGAAAAATGGATCAGACTTTCCAGAAATTCGTTTTCCTGAATTTACTGACGCT
>Ga0079226_10002340_pt1 | contig 14634 bp, 13 predicted proteins | sample Poulit2014_FD_76345 | JGI IMG/M metagenome (GOLD analysis project Ga0079226, IMG submission 76345) | Agricultural soil microbial communities from Georgia to study Nitrogen management - Poultry litter 2014 | ecosystem: Environmental > Terrestrial > Soil > Agricultural land | place: USA: Georgia... | reverse complement strand
TTGCTGCCGACCGGGCAGACCTGAACCAGGACAGGGTGGGCGCCCGGAAGGCGCTCGGAGCCTGACAGCTGACCGCGCCTGCCGGGGGGCGACTCCCGGCGGGTTTGTCTCCTGCGCTTTGTGACGAAAAGACCATCATCCAGGACCACCTCAACAACAACCCCGACAGCAACCCCGGCAAGGACCTGGACCACGAAGCCGCCGTGAGCTACGTGGCCACCTTCGCCGAAAGCGGGATGGACTGGGTCCTGGAGCTGGACTCAATCGAAACGGGCTGGAGCGACCTGAGCGAGGAAACCTACCGAGAGTGGGTCGAAGACTGCGTCGAATTCCTCCTGGGCGAGGGGGCCAAGAACTACCGTCAGCTCACCCAGAGCGGAATCCCTGCCCGCTGTGCAGGTGAGGAGTTCACCGCGATCCGCGAAAGGATCGGCGGCCACCTCCTCAACGACCGGATCACCGAGGACGCCCGATCCCTGGGGAGCATGATGCTCTGACCCCGGCGACGGGCCATCCAACACAACAAGGAAGGTGGGTCTCACCAGCCCACCTTCCTTCCCGTAAACACTCAGAAAGGGAAAACCATGACCAAGCCGCAGCGCGCGCCCCTGCGTGAACGCATCGCCCCCGACCCCAACGGAACCCACCACACCACAGACCCCGGCGCCCACACCGGGCAGGTCGTGCGCCACCCCAAGCAGGAGGGCCGGGAGCTGTCCGGCAAGGTTGTGGCACCAGCACCCCGGGCCCTGACCCAGGTGGAGGCCGATCGCCGCTACGCCGAGATTTTGGCCAGCTCCGGGATGCTGCCGGACACCTACAAGAACAACCCCGACAACGTGGTGTGGGCCATCGGGTATGCCCGAGACCTGGACATGCCCATCAGTAGCGTCCTGGGGAACGTTTACCTGTCTCGGGGTGGAAAGCCTGCCATGACCACAGCGTTCATGGCTGCTCTGGTGCGGCGCCCCGGGCACAAGCTGCGCATCAAAATGCACATGCCCAGCGGGTTGCCCGACAAAGACGCCTACGCGGTGGCCAGTCTCGTCCGCAAGGACGACCCCGACTTTGAGTTCGAGTCCCCCCCCTGGACACTGTACCGGGCCCAACGCGCCGGGCTGATCAAGGTGATCGACGGAAAGCCCTGGTCCCGGACGCAGGCGGGGGGCTCCCTGCCTTGGGAGAAGTACCCCGAAGCGATGCTCAAGGCGCGGGCCATCTCCGAAGTCATCCGGGACGCAGCCCAAGACGTGCTCCTGGGGATCGGCGCCTACACCCCCGAGGAGCTGGGCGCCAACGTCGATGAGAACGGCCACCCCCTGGACGTGGGAGGGAACGGCGAGGGTTTCCCCGTCGAAGCGGTCGACCTGGGTGGGGTGGATGCCAGCGGGTTCGACGGTCCCGACCTGCCCACCCCCGAGGTTCAAGAAGAGCCCGAACAGGCCACCGGGGGTTCTGAGGAACCCGGGCAGGGTAAGGGGTTTGATCCGGTCAACTCCACCCCGCAAGAGTGGGCGGCAATCGTCAACACCCACATGGGTGAAGGAGACCTGGACTCTCTGCGGGGTCTCTACCGGCTCTTCCGGGATCACCGCCCTGATGACCCCGACATCCAGAACCTGATGAATCAGGTCATCCAACAGGTCGGATAACCACCACCGCACCCTCAACCCCCCGGTTGCAGCCCCGCCCATTTTCGGGTTACGGGCACAGCCGGGGGGTTTTCTCTGTTGGGCAAGGTGAGTAATGGGCATACTGGACACATGAGCGTCACAACCGCACCCACACAACGGCGCAGCGCCCCGCACCGCAGGAGGCGCCGCCGTGCCCCGAACCCGCCCATCAACGGACCCAGGGAGAACCTGGACCCGTTCTCGGCAATCATGCTCAGTTTCGTGGAGCGTGAAAAACGCCGATACGCCAACGCAGGCGTACGCATCGGCTCCTCGGCGGTGGTGCACCGGGTGGGTCAGGTCCCGTGGCTGTTGGGGTTAACCCTGCCCGCCCCGGAATGCCACGCCGGTTTTGCGGTGACGTTGGGGCGTATGTCTCCGGCCCCAGGTGCGCAGGTTACGTGTAAACGGTGCCTGTCGGTGCGGCACGGCACCCACACACAACAGGTGAGCGGTCAGCTCACCCTGTGGTGAGCTGAAGCCTTCGGAACCAACGGTGCACCGCCCCCTGCCTTTAGTGTGGTATACTACGCAACGGAAAAGGGAAAGGAGCACCACCGTGACCTCAACAGATGACGCAACCCTACGGAACGTACGAGCCCAACCCCTGGAACGGGTGATGGAGGCCTACAACCTCATAGACAACCAACCCTGTGACCCCATGGACCAAGCAGTCCTGGAACAAGCCCCCATCATGGCCGCCGAAGCCGCCCGCACCCAAACCGACGAAGACCTCACAAAACTCCTGGCCCGACTGGAAAAAGGACGCCTGGAATACGGAGCCTCCGCCATCCCGGCGTGGGCGCTGTGGTCCCAAGTCCTGTTCGACGAAGCCCTACGCAGGCACCCACAGATCGAGGAGACCGTGCACCAGTGGCAGGACAACCCCGACTACAGCAGCCCCCTACACGCAGCCGCCGACGCCCTGGACCGCCTCACCGGCAAGTAAAACCCGCCGCAACAGGGCCGCCCCGGCCGGGGCGGCCCCAGCTCAACCCAGAAACCCAAGTCACACAACGTACGACATAGGATGGAACACAATGTCTGTCACCAAGAAGAAGATGCGCGACCTCAAGCGCGTCAACGTCCGCACCGCCGCCAAGGTCTGGGGGCCACTGACCACCCACGCCTACGGCGGAACCATCTACGCCATCAACAACAAGGTCGTCGTGCCCTACAGATGGCTGACACAAAAACTCCTCAACAACAACCCCGTCCAGATGATGGGGTCCCTGGAGGTGCGTAGAAACCTGGCTCGCCTGACCGAAGGCGACGACAACACCATCACCGCCGTGGTCACCTACGCCACCAACCGTGAACGTGCCCGCATGCGAGCCCAAGAACCCACCTGGACCGACCTACCCGACCTCCAGGGCGTGTACTCCGCCACCGTCTCATCCATCCAGGCACGCAGCTGGACACACCTGTCCACCTGGGTCCAGCTCGGCAACGCCGTGCTGGTGTTCTCCGGACACCAGGACCAGCCCCTGGCCGCCCTGGTCCCCCCGAACTGGGTGGACAAACGCATCGACGCCGGGGCGCCGGACGTGGCCCAACAAGAGATCGAATGGACAGGGAAGGAAAACCTGCAAGAGCTGGCCTCCGAAGTGGCCAACCACCCGCAGGGCGGACACCTCCACTACGACCTGAAACCCGCACGCCAACACACCGTGAGCATGGTGGACATGGGATGGCTCAAGATCGCCACCGGCAAGGAGCACATCACCTCCACCGCACGGTTGCCCCTGTCGATGGCCCACCCACCCGCCAACCCCGAGGACGGGCCCCAGGTGGCCGTGACCTCGGTGGGGGTTGCCTCCGAAGTCATCAAAGGCCTGACCCCCAAGGCAGTCCAGAACCTGCCGCTGTCCTATTACGTCAACCCAGAATAACCAGAAAGGAAACAGCAATGACGACCAACACAAACAACCTGACCCTGGCCAGCTCGGCAGCGGTCAAGGCCAACGGGTGGACAAGATTCATCCAGTGGGTCCAGGACGGCAACCACGTGCTGTTGACCCGACGTGTGATGCGTTCCCCCGCCGGGGGTCAGATCGGCACCTACCCGCTGTTGGCGGTTGCGGTGCCCATCTCGTGGGTGGACTACGTGGAGTCCCCCGACATCACCCACCAGGGGGACGATGTTGAGGTGCAAAAGATCACCTCCCACCAGGCACGCCAGTACCTGCTTCCCTATTGCAGGAAGCTGTACGAGGCCGAGGCCGATGGCTACAACATGCGGTATGAGGTGCGTAGCTACCGCAGCGCCGGGGCGCTACGGGCGACAAGCTCAGCCGCAGCCTCAATGGACCTGTTCGCCCTTGTTGGGGTGGAATGGTACGCCCGAACCGCCAACGCCTCTGTGCGGGAGCTGGAGCATGTGGACGAAACACCCCACTGGATCAACAAGAGCAAGCACCGCTGAGCCCTGGTGGCACAACCCCGGCTCCGGGCCTGAACGTCAGGTCCGGGCCGGGGTTTTTTGTACCCAAAAAAGTCCGCCCTCACTGATCACCAACAAAGGGGCGCGCCCACCACCGGGTGCGACCCTTCCCCTCCTCTTCACCGCCCCCGTCACGGTCCACCCCCCGCTGTGGAACACGCTCCAAAGGCTCCACCCGCGCCTCTTCCAGCAACAGCTCGTCAGGGTCTTGATTCCCACCGTCCAACTCCCACGGGTAGGAACCGTCCTGGTTCAACGGGTCAGGGTCTTGACCCTCAAACGGTGAACGCACCCACAATTGCCTGTGCCCGGAAGTGAAGGGGTACCGCACCCCATCCCCACCCAGTTCGTTCTTGAACAGCATCCAATACGGGCCGTGCGCCTCCCCGTCCAGCTGGGTCGAGTGCAACACCTCCCCAGCAAACGACACCCGCTCCAGGCTCACCCCCACATCGTCAACCACCACCCGGTGCCGGTACCACGACCCCACCTTGATGGTGGTTTCGGTGTCCACCGAGTCCTCTTCAACGATGTCGCCGTTCTCGTACCGGCGTAGGTTGAGTTCGCCGTTCCATTGCAGGGTTGCCTGCCAAAACGACGTCCCGGCCTCCATGTGATCCCAGTAGGAGCGGTCATCGGGCAACCCGAAGAAAATCCCGATGTTGCGACCGTTCTGCCCCGGGTCGGTGCAAAACGACACCTGGTACTCGATCGCATACGACACCGGCTCCTGGATCGGGCACAACCACCCCGCCAAAACATCAAACACCCCGTTGGGTGGCTCAATGCCCGCATCTGAACGGGGGATGAGCAACCCATACCCCGACATCGACCGCAACGGGACCGGGTCCTCAGAGCCCACCCACTGGTCAGCATCGGCCCCCGACAACGGCGGCAACAACGGCACCGGGCCCGTGGAGGTGCCGTCCGGGCCCCACCCCATGAGTTTTTCACCCCGCGACCACGGCGGCCAGTACGCCTCATCATCGGTGCGGTACGACAACTGCCCCGGCAGCACCCCGTGGTGACGCAGACTGGAATGCCCAGAAGCCACCCGGTGCATGTGCGGGTCGTCAAACCCCATCATGTACACCGGGTCGTCCGACAAACACCCCCGAGCCCCCACATCGTCAACCCGCCCCCAATGCCAGTGCCTGGTCAACGTCGACAACACCACATCCAACCCGGCTGAGGTGTAGGTGGTGATGTCGGAGTCCTCAGCCTCAGAGGTGATGTTGACCCACCCCACCCCAGCATCGGCCACCTGCCCGGCAGGGTTGTCGGCCACACTCTCAGGGGTGGGCAGCCACAGCATCGTGGCGATGTTTTCCTCTGTGAACGCCTCCAGGTCCTGAAGGTCCTGGGAGGCCACAATCACCGCCTCCTGGGCGCAGTGGCGGCGCACCATCTCCAACACCAACGCCAAAAAGTTGGGTGTGGTGGCGGCCATCTCCACCACCACCACGGTCCGCAACCCCACATGCGACAGCACTTCCGACAGGGTCAACCCGCCCACACCCTGGGACTCACCAAACCCGAAGAACCCCCACCGGCCCCCCAGGTTTCCGGCGTTGTAACGGATCGGGTCGAGCCCACCCCCGGGGTTGTAGGTGGTCCAGTCCCGCTCCACCCGCAAGGTCCGGTCCCACCCGGCATAAATCGGCATTGTCTTGTAGGCCGACACATCCAAGTTCGGCACCCAGTAGTCGGCGTGGTCGGGTTGAAGTTCAGGCCACTGCTGAAGTTGGGCGTAATCCCCGGTCTGGTTGCGGATCGACAACGCAGGAAACGCCACCGGTGTGCCGTCCGACAACGGCCTACACCGCACATGCACCGCAGGCAACGACAAATCAATCGCCCTGGTCAACGACCGCAGCGTGTGCTCGGGCGCCAACAAACGCCCCGCACCCCCCCGGCCGATCGCCAAATGCTCCTCAGGCAGCCCACTGACCGAGACCCCGCACCCTTGCTCATCCCCACCGGAACCACCCGCATACAGGGCACCCTGGCCGTCGAACCGGAGACGGTTACCCGAGTCCGACGACAACCGGGCCGCCACCTCATAAGGCTGCTCCGGGGTGCCGATGCCCCGCACCTGCACACCCGGTCCCGGGTTGATCACACAGTTGCACTGCCCCGTGTGCCCACACCTAGCCACGAGCACCACCCCCACGCAACACCCGCGCCTGCTGGCCGGGCCGCACCCGCACCACCACCTCACGCGCACCCCTGGCGCGCGGCACCTGGGCGCGCCGCAACCTACGCAACCCCTCCACCAGGGCCAAACGGTTGGGGGCCGACCCCCGAGCCTCCGGGGTGTCCCTTGTCACCGTGCTCACGTGTGGATCTCCTCCGCGTCGTCATCTTCCGGGGTGCCGATCTGACTCAACGCCACCCCCACCTGTTCGTTGGAGCCGTCCCAGGTCACATCCACCCTGGTAAGACGCATCGGCCGTACCACCGAAAACAGGAAATCCTGCTCATCCAACGCCAAATCAATACGCACCCCCGGCACCAGCCGGTCCATGCTGATGGGTGAATCCGGGGACAGGCGCGACCCTTCCGAGGCCCGCACCAAAATCAACGGGCGCGACACCTGCTCCCGGCGTTCCTGGGCCGCCCGCACCAACGCTTTTTCGGTCTCTTCCCGGCTCAACGGGTCCTCCCCGTCCGGGCTCTGGGGAGGGTCCCAGTTACCCTCATCATCCACATGCCAAGACAGGTCGGTCTGCACCACCTGCTCCACCAACCCGAAGTGGGGCGAAACCCCACCCACCCCCTCCAGGTGCTCCCACACCCCGTCAGTGGCCTGTGGGGCCGCATACACCAACGAGGCATACTCTTGCCCGTCAATCTCCAGCTCCACATCCCCCATCAAGTCGTGCGAGGTCAGCTGGGCTTGCGCTTGCGTGTCGACCGTGGCCGGGGGTGACAGGTGCAACGCCCGACCCACAAACGTCCAATCCATCCCCTGCTCAGCCAGGTCATCAAGCTCATCAATGCCCCATTGGCCGTAGGCGTGGATGGTGTGGGACACCGGCTCCTGATCCTCAAACGAAGCCGACGAAACATGCCGTAAAAGGTTGGGGTCCTGGTGCTCAAAACAGGACCTCATCACCTCCCGGGCCGCCTCATCCAACCCCACATCCGACAGCTTGACCCCCCGGTGCGGCAACCGGCGCTCCAACCACGCCCCCGCATCCTGAGCCTCCAAAGTGATGGAGGTCTGCCCGGCCTGCCCCCGCACCATCGGGCGCCGAATGATGGGGCCCTGCCACACGGCCTGCTCGTCCCGGTAGATCGTCACCTCATGTGTCAACGGCCACACATCCACCATCAACGCCGCACACTCCGACGACAGCGACTGCTTCGACAGCACCACCGTGGCCTTGGACACCCCCCGACGAATCCGTGACCACTCCACCGACTCCACCGCCTCGGGGTAGGAGTAGACCCGCTGCCCGCCCTGGTAGTGCAACGTCACCGTGTAGGACGAAGCGCACCCCAGCTGCTCACCCCACATCAGGCCGCCCCCATCCTGGCAACCATGTCGATGTAGACCTCAGCGTTGGGGTCGGCGTCCTGCTCCTGCCACAACACCTCAATACACAACCCTGAAGCGCACTCAATCACCGGCCAAGTGAACAGACCCCCGTTGGGGCCGAACAAGGTCGGCCGTGACATCGCCAACCCCCGCCCCCCCGAACAGTCCATCTGCGCCCGCTGGGTACGCCCGTCCACCACCATCTGCGTGGACTCAGGCAAAAACGCCACATTCACCTCACCGCAGGCCGCACACCTGTCGGTGTAGCGGGAACAGTCCTGCCCGGTGGGGTTGGAGTAGAACCGCACCGACAACCGCCGCATCGGCGCCCCGTGGGTGTTGACCCGCACCACCGGCACCGTGTCCGACCACGACGAGACCCCACCCGGGGGGATGGTGAACATGGTCCGCCGGGCACGAAACGGCGACAACGGCCAACACGGGTCCACTGGCTGTGGTGGGCGGGGCGGCAACAACGGCGGTGGGCACTGGGCATCCCTACGGCACGGCAAAGCATGCTCACACTCACCCGTAGGACCCCCGGCCGGAACCCGCACCACATCCTGAAGTCCATCCCCGGGCCCCAACTCCACATACGGCAACCCATACAGGTGCGGGTTGCCCGCCACCAACGTGAACTCAACCTCGGTGAAGTACACCCCCGAACCGGCCTTGAACCGATTCATCACCGTGGGCGCCTCCAACAACCCCACGTCATACAGCAACCGCTGCGCCCGATCCCCCTCAACCTCACCCCCCGGGCACCACGCAAACACGCACGCCTGAGCACCCCAACACCCCTGCCCCCCGGCCGGGCCACGCAGCACCGACATCAACCACCCCAACCCGTGCGACATCCCTGCCTCGGATCGGGCCACCAACACCACCTGATACGTCAACTCACGGTGTTTGAACCGCTCCACCCCAATGTTGGAACCACCCCCGGCCAGCTCCACCGGGGTGCGTTCCAACGTCCCAGCCGAGCCGCCCTCTTCCTCCAGCCCAAACACCCCAAGAAAGTCCGCTGACTCCGGTGCGGTCTCCTCCACCCACGGGGCACCGTCAACCACCGGGTCCACATACCCCCCAAAGTCGGCACCCTCAATCGCCTGCGCCAACCCCGGGCACCCGCACCCCACCGACACCCCCGCCCCGCAGGAGTCCGCTGTTTCCACCCCAGCCGCATACGCCTGCACCCGGGCAGTGTTGATGACCTCATTACCGCCCAAGCTCAACCAGTTCACATCCACAACCGGCCCCCTCTTTTTTGTTAGATGCCTGCCATGCGGGCGATACGTGCCGCTGTTTTGTACGCCACCGTTTGCGGGTCCGTGGCGTAGGTGGTGACCGTCACCGGGGCGTTGACCGTGGTGCCACCCACAACCTCAGCCCCCACAGCACGCGCAAACTCCCTCTCGCGCCCGGCAGGCACCAACCCCCCGAACCTGGACGGTTGGGGTCGGTGTTGGGCCTCCACCAACCGCACCAAACGGGAGATGTTTTGCTCCTGGGCGTAGGTGCGCACACTTTCGGGTTTGCCGGTGTTGTTGGAGATCAGGTGCGTACCGGGCCACAACACCCCACCCCGGTCAAACAAAATCCCCTCACCACCCAGCGGGGCGTTGGAGCGGGAACCAACCCCCACCATCCCCCACCGGGAAGAGAACAAGGGGCTGGTGGTGCCCCGGGCCCGAGACCCCACCACCACCCCGGCCGAACCACGTGACTCAACGTTGGTACGCAACAAGGTCCCCGCAGCGTGCCCCACCCCGGCATGGGTGACCCCCATGGTGAACGGTGAGGGGAAGTTACGGCGGAACCCGTTGGCCGACGAACCAACAAAACTGTGGGTGGAGAACCTGCGCGAGTAGGGGCTCTTACCGAGGATGACGTTTTGGATGCTGCCGAGGAACCCGGTGCAGTCGTACCCGCGTGGCCCGGCCCCACCCCAGATGTAGGGTTTACCGGCCTGCGAGCGAGCAAACCGCAACGCAGCACCCAACCGGCCACCGACGTTACCGCCGACGTTCATCCAATCCCCGTCCCCGTCGATGCTGAACAAGTCCTTGGCCTTCTTGGCCAACTCCTTCAGGATCTTCTTGGGGATCTTGACGATGAGCTTGCCCCAGTCGTCACCAACACCGGGGATGCTGTCCCAGTCCACCAACCCCTCAACCATCTTCCGGAACATCTTCTTGGGATCGTCCAGGAAGTCGGCCATCCCCTCAGCGAAATCGTCAGCGGTGGAGCTGAGCCAATCCCACGCCCGCCCGGCGGCGCCGCCGATGATCCCACCCCGGTCGTACCGGGCAGCGAACCCGCCCCCGGCACCCCCACCCCCGGCCGTGGGCACAGACCTGCCGGTGAACGGATTGTGCCCGGAAAACAGCATCTCCAGCGCACGCCGGACCGCCCCCACACCTCCGGTGCGGGCAAGCTTGTTGAGCATGTGGGTTGTCCCGGCCCCCCAAGCCCGGGTCACCTCCGGACGCAACACCGACTCCCCACCGGAGAACGCAGCCATCGGCATGGCGTGCACATCCCGGCCCGGGGTGTAGCCGGGGAAGATGCCCCCCGAGGCGAACTCCAGCTGATTCGGAGCCTTGGGGAGCTTGCTCCCCCCGAACTTGGTGGCCACCTTGTCCCACACGTTTTTGATGCCCTTGGTGTAGGCGGTGTCGATGACCCAGTTGATGGGTTTGGCGACGTTTTTCTTCAGCCCGTCCCAAGCCTGACCGATACCTTCCTTGGCTGTTTTGAACGCCTCGATCATGCGGGACTTCAAGGTGTTGACCGGGCCCATCACCTTGTCACGCAGCTCACCGGCCTTGGTGGTTGCCCACGTCACCAGGTTGGTGAAGATGGTGGAGGCTGTGGACCGCAGCGCCCCCCACGCCCCCGACCACAAAGACTTCAACGACCCCAGCCCGGAGGAGAACGCCCCCCGCAGCGAGGCCAGAGCCCCCGCCCCCCACTCGTACAAATCCGACCCGAAGGTGGCCAGCCCCTCGAAGATACGCCCGGGAAGTTGTTGGAACCAGGTGACGATGGAGTTGATGCCGCTGGCCACGGCCTGACCGGCTGTGACCATCATGTTGGAGAAGGCTTCCCAGGCCCACTGGATGATCTCCCAGGCGATGGTGCCCAGCACCACCAGGATCGCGGCCAGCAACCCCAAAAGCAGCGCCGGTATCCCCAACGTCACCACGGCCACCGCAATCCCCAAACCCTTGAGGATTTGCGGCCCGTACTCAGACATGAATTCGGTGATGCGGCCGGGCACGTCCTTGAGCCATTCCACGATGGCGCCCGGGTCGACGTTGTCTCGGATCAGGTCGGGGATGCCCTTGAACCAGTCGGCGATGGATTCACCCAACTCCTGCAACCGGCCCGGCACCTCAGCAGCCATCCCCGACACCCACCCCAGGAACCCGCCATCACCGTCCTGGCCGCTCATCAGGTCTGAAACCTTGCCGGGCAAAGAACGGAACCAGTCCAAAAAAGTGGTTCCCAACGTTGCCAGTGCCGACAGTGCCTGGCCGGGAAGTTTCTTGATCTGGTCGAGGACGAACTCACCGATCGTTGAACCCAACCCGCGCAGGTTGGAAAAAGCCTCCGACAGCCCCCCGGCCAGCATCTGCCCCAGGTCGGACAGGCCAATGTCACCGCTGACCAGCCCCGACAGTACAGACCAGGCTGTTTTGATGCGGGAAAACACCTGAGAGATGACGCTCCAGGCGCCTTGGACGGCTGTTTTGATGCCCTCCCAAGCAACCTCCCACCCCTGCCACCCCGACACCGCATCCCACAGGTCCGACAGGGTCTGGACCATGGTGTCCCATGCGGGTTGGATGTAGCCCCACGCATCCTGCACGGCATCCCGAACCGTGGAGAAGGCTGTATCAACCGCGTTTTTGAACTTGTCGGAGGTCTGGTACAGGGCGATCAGGGCGCCCACGGCAGCCAGAACCCACCCAACCAGGGGGATTCCTCGGATCGCGACCCCCACACCCCGGATGCCCAGGCTCAGCGCCTGAGAGGCCAACGCGGCAGCAATGGACGCACCACGCCACACCCCCAGCACGGTGACCATCCCACCCAAGGCAGAACCCACCGCCAGAACCACATCCCGGTTGTCGGCCAGGAAGTCGGCCATGGTTCCCAAGGCAGAACCCACCGGGCGTAGGTGACCCAGAAGGGTGAGCATGTGGCCGCTGACGGTGGACACCCCGGACGCAAACCCGGAGAAGGCGGGCTGCAACGAGCTGGCAACTTCCCCAATCCCCGACAGGGTGGAGCGGAACGTGTCCCAAGCACCCGAATCCACCACCGCGTCGGTGACGGACTCCACCGCCCCCGGCAGTCGGTCAAAAGCACCCCCCACCCCGTCAGCGACCTTGCTCATCAGTGGCGACAGCCGGTCCAGCACCGGAACCAGCTCGTTGGCCATACCGTTGACGAACGTGTTACGGATGGTGTCCCACGAACCGGCGAACGTGTTTGAGACGTTGTCGGCCCCCTCCAGCAGGGCCGGAAACCAGGTGCCCGCCTCCCCCGACAGGGCTTCCAGCACATGCTCCAGGTCCACCGCCCCGGCAGAGGCCATCGCCTGCGCTTCGGGCACGTCGACCCCCAGCACTTCGGCCAGGGCGTCATAGATCGGGATACCGGCATTGGAGATTTGGGACAACTCGCCCATTTGGAACTTGCCGGAGTTGACGCCCTTGGTCATCGCATCCAACGCCCGAGTCATCCCGGTGGCGCCGGTCCCGGCAGCGGTGGTGGCCCCCTCCAGCCGCTCCAAAACATCCACGGCCTCAGTGCCTTCCACCCCCATGTACGCCAACGTGGTGGCGCCCTCATTCATCACCGACATGTCCAGGCCCTTGAACCTGTCGGCCATCTCGTCCATGACGACGTTGACCTGTTTGGCACCGGCACCAGAGGCCTCATACAACGCAGTCAGTGACGCTTCGGTGGTTTGGGCGCTGGAGGCCACCTGGCCGATCTCCGCACCAAGCTGACCCACCCCCACCGCTGCCGCCAGCCCCGCACCCAAACCAGCCATCCTGGACAGGGTGGAGCTGAGCAACCCGGCTGAACTTTCCGATTGGGTCAACCCCTGGGTGATGGACGCCAGCCCACTGCGTAGTTTGCCCACCATGGAGGAGGCGGCGCTGCCGGTGGCCTGCACCGCACCACTGAGCCGGTCAAACCCGGACTGGGCCATGGCCGACACGGACCCACCCACGGTGCGGATGCCTTGACTCAGGCCGGACACGGCTGTGTTTGCAGCCCCAAACGCAGAGTTGGCCACCGCCCCAACCCTGTTGAGGGCCCCAGAAATACCGGCGGCGTCGGTGGTCACCCCCGCCAGCCCGGCACGTAGGTTGCGTGTGGCCGGGGTGGCGTCCAACGCCCGGGTGATGGACCTGTTCAGGCGGGAGAACTGGCCACCCAACGCATCCAACGGGCGCTGAACAACCTTGCCCAACCCACCCAGGGAGCGCTGTGTGCCTTGGGTGATGTTGTGCCCGATGCGGGACCCGATGCCCTCGGAGGCTCGTTGAGCAGAGGCTGAAGCGTTTTCGATCCCGCGCCGAAGGTCACCTTCAAACCCTTGGGTGTCGGCGGTGATTTCAACAGCAGCCTCGGCAAGGGTCGTCACCGGGGGGACCTTTCGTACGCATGCCTACGTCAGGTATCCCGGCCCACAGCCAGACGGCTACACAGCAGAGTGTACGTCACACACTCCGTAACACCCCAAGGGGAAGAGTCACAGATCCCACACCGGCGCCCGCACCCGCCCCAGGTGCTCAGAGGCAGCCGTCAACGCAGCCCAAGCCCCCAACAACGGCACCACCACCGGCTCACCACCCCCCGCCACATACAGGCGCCAGCCCTTGGTGCGCTCCTTCAACAGGTGCACCCCACACGGCCCATACGCCCCCCACACCTGAAGTAAACGCTTACGCCCACGAGGCGGTTCAACCCCCTCCAAGCGGCACCACACCACCCCACCCACGTGCTTGGAAACCTTCCCCAACCCGGTCGTCAACGCCTCCCGACCCTCCCAGGTCAGCCCCACCCCCTCCCCCGGGGTGATCAGCCCCTGCGTCACCAACGAGTTGATGGTTTGCACCGGCTCCCCCCGCAGGCAACCCCCACGCGCCACCACCTCCAACACCCGCTTTTGTGGACCTGAAAGTTCCCTACTCAACGCGACACCCTCAACGCAGCCATGAACGCAGCTTCCTCAGCCTCATCACTCCACCCCACCGGGGTTTGGTCACGCACCCGCCCCGACGCCATCCGCATCGGCGGCGGCCCCCATATGTGCATATCCACCTTGTCCACGTCTGACTTCTTTTCGCAGTGACTCATCCGCCAGGTGTAGGCCGCACTCAACACCCGCCCGATCGGAGCCCCCAACGGGTCAAACCCCTTGGAGGCAGCCCACCCGTCAAACATCATCCAGTTGCCGTAGACCATCTGGCAGATACGGTGCGCCGCCCACATATTCACCCCACACACCGCCCCCACCACCTGTTCAGCCAGCCCTTCCACCTGATCCAGGTCCAACGGGTCCCCTTCATCCAGCAGCCGCTCCAACAGCCACCGCCGGTCCGAGTCCCGCACCCCCATGGGCAACACCGTCCACCAGCACCCCGGGGGGTTGGCCGCCAACGTCTTGACCCACCAAAGCGCCTCACGTTCGGGCAGCACCACCCGGCACCCATCCACCAACACCCCCACCTCACCCAGGTGTGGGGGTTGTGTGGATTTACGCAGACCCGACACTCACCCGGCCCTACTGGCCCTGGCCGTGGTCGAACATGGTCTGTTGCTCCTGCCCCTGCCCACCGGAGGTGAGCTCACCTTGGGGGGAGGGGTTCTTCTTGGTGGTGCGGGGTGTTTTCTTACGCTCCTGGGAGGCCTTGGCGCGCCGCTGAGCCCTGTTGCCTTCCCTGCCG
>Ga0079226_10002339_pt1 | contig 14642 bp, 17 predicted proteins | sample Poulit2014_FD_76345 | JGI IMG/M metagenome (GOLD analysis project Ga0079226, IMG submission 76345) | Agricultural soil microbial communities from Georgia to study Nitrogen management - Poultry litter 2014 | ecosystem: Environmental > Terrestrial > Soil > Agricultural land | place: USA: Georgia... | reverse complement strand
GAAACGAAAGATATAATAATAGAATATTGCAAACAATTAGATAGAGCCATTGGAGAAGAAATTGATTTTTCACAAAAAGTATTTTATAAATATGGATTTATAGATGGAATGAGAATGTATGAAGAATTAAAGAAAGATACTTAAAAAGAACAGTAAAAGTTTTATAAAAATTATGCTTACTAGATAAATTTCTAGTAGGCGTTTTTATTTTGTAAGAAAAGGAGGAGGCAATAATGATTTTAGCAATAACTAATACAAATGAAAAACTAATTAGAGAAATATGTGCAAAATATGGCTATGATGAAATAGAGGTATATACTGGAATTAGAAATTTACAAGATTTTGCAATAAGAGAATTACAAAATTTAAGTAATTTTAAATATCTTATATTAGATATAACAGACTTAAAGGAAAAAGAAGAAACTATAATAAAATCCGTAGTAGCAATTAAGTCAATGCACAATATTAGAATTATTGTAATGGCAACAGGTTATAAAGAAGGAGATAATTTACTTGCAAGACTTTTTAAAGAGGGAATATATAACTTTGTTATTGGAGATAGCTACCAAAAACAAGACGAAGAATTTAAGAAATGTTTATCAGCAGAAGGAAATGAGTATAAAGATGCAATAAGATTTAGAGTAGAAGAAAATATTGCTAATAATAAGAATAAAGTCATAATAAAAAAAGAATATAAAAAATTAAAACAATTACTAACAGTAGCTATTGCTGGAACAGAAAAACATATTGGGACTACTACACAATGTTTGTTATTGTGTAAGTTTTTTAATGAAAGAGGTCTAAAATCGTGTTATATTTGTGCCAATAGTGGAACAACTATTGAAGAATTAAGAGAAAATTTAGGAAAGCAGTTAAATAATGGTATGTTTCAATATAGTGGAATTGATATATACGATAAAAATGAAAAAATAAGTGCAATGGCGTATGGTTATGATGTATATATCTATGACTATGGGGTTCTAACAGATAATAACTTTGACTTATTTATAAAAAATGACAAAAGAATAATAGTTGGTGGCAGTAAGTTATGGGAAATGTTAAATATATTTAGGTCTATTGCAAGATTAAAAAAATTAGAAGATGTTTTTTATATTATCTCACATTGTCCAGATGATGATAAAAATGCCTTAACAACTAATATGGGAATATATAAAAAGAAAACATTTTTTAGTGAATATGCTCCGAATCCTTTTGAAACAAATAAAAATAGTGAAATTTATCAGACCATATTTAAAGATAATATAGAAGAAAAAACGAATAATCTAATAACAGTAGAGAAAACTAATATATTAAATTTTTTTAAAAGGAAAAAATAAATGAAGAAGAATTTGTATAAAAAGTTTCAAAAGGCAGATAAATTAAAGAATAATTATAAAGAGAATTTTATTGTAGAAAAATCACAAACAATAAAAACAATACTATCATTTGTTAGTGATATTATGGGAAAAATAATTAAGTTAATATTTATATTTTAATAGTAGCACTTTGTTCATTAGGTGCTACTTATTTATTTAATTATATTTTAAGAGGAGGGGTCTTATGGTAAAAAAGATACTAATAATTATGTTTGCAACAATTATGCTAACTGTAACTAACTGTTTTGCTATGAACATAATGAATGAGGAATTTATAACAAAAAATAATATAGAATATATAAAAAGGTCATATTCTGTTCCTATGGATCAAGAAGATGACTTTTTAGTTAATTTAGAAAACGAGTTTAAAATTGAAAATAAAACTTATCAAATACAAGATAAAAATAGAACTGGTGGAGATATTGTAGAAACAATAGATATAAATACCACTAAAACAATTACATTAGATAGCAATAACACAGAGTATATATTAAGTCAATTACCACAAGAAATGGATTATAATGAAAATGGGTATGGTGGTAAATATGTATTAAATACAAATTCAATAAATGCGGAAAGCAAATATAATGGATATAAAGAAGTATTAGTTAAAGATACAAAAATATATACAGATTTAGATAAAAACGATTTAGACAATATTCCAAAACAAATAAAAAAAGATGGGCTAATTTTAGATTTACTTACAACTAATTGGGAAGTTACTGAAACAAAGCAATTACAAGATAATACAATTCCTAGTAAATATAAAGCAACTTGCTATTATGCTACTAAAAAGAAAGTAAACAATCCTATTACATATATTGTTACAGCAAATTATACAGGAACAGCTGAAAAAGTAATTGAAAACGATTATACTTATGAAATTACTTATAAATGTATTGGCAAAGATAAAAATATACTACCTATACTTGCAATAACAGGTGGGTCAATAATATTTATCATTGTAATATTGTTTGCAAGAAAGAAAAATGTAATTATATATAATTTTCAAAATAAAGAATGGAAAGAAGTAGGCAAACAAAGAATATCAAAACCTATGATAAATTTGAATAGATATAATTACAAGAGTGTTAGCAACAGATATAAGATAAATTTAGATGAGAAAATAGTAGAAAAGTATAATGGAAAAATGATTAATATAAAAAGAAATAAAAAAACAATAGGAAAGTTTATAAATAAGGCAAACAATATTGAGCCTTATACAATAGAAATTGTAATATAGGAGGATTTTCACTATGAATAAAGGTATAAAGATATGTTTAATAGTAATTCCACTTGTAGTGTTGACAATTATTATATCAGTCTTTTTAGTTCAAAAATATAAAATATTTAGTGCCAATAAAAAAGCTGATGAAACAATAGTTGTAGGAGATAATAAAGAAATACAAGAATTAGAAACATTAGAACAAAAGGAGATAAAACATAATGATAGTATAGGAACATTAACTATTCCAGATATTTTACTAGATAATGCACCTATTAAAGAAAGTGTAGAACTTTCTACATTATCAGAAGCAATAGGACATTTTACAAGTACAAGTCTTTATAGTGGTAATGTTGGACTAGCGTCGCATAATGGAGGTGGGAAAGGAGATTATTTTAAAAATTTAAACAAAGTAAAAGAAGGTAGTGAAATATATTATCAAACAGATTTTGGAGTTAGAAGATATATTGTAAAAACTATTGCAATAATAGATGAAACAGACTGGTCATACCTTCAAGAAACAGAAGATAATAGAATTACTTTAATTACTTGTGTAAAAGGACAAAAAAGTAAAAGGCTATGTGTTCAAGCATTAGAATCAGAAGAAAATATGATAAATAATCAATAATTATAAAAAAATTCCTAATCGGTTAGACTTTTATATACCAAGCAAGTTATAATAAAGGTAGGGAGAGTGATTTATATGTTTAGATTTATAGTTAAATTTTTAAAGATATTTATAATAGTTTGTATTATAGGCGTTTCATTAAGAATTATAGATATAGTCTTTTATAAAGAAAAAACAACAGATATTGCAAATAATAATGAAATACAATATGAAGAAAAGACAGAAGTAGCAAGTAACGAGATAGATAATGAATTACAAAAAGAAATAACTACTGAAAAAACAAAGAAAGAAGCAAATGAAGAACAGAATAAAAAAGTGGAAAAGAAAGAAAATGAGAAAATAGAAATAAAAGAAGATAAAAAAGAAAAATCTAACAATATAAATTTAACAGCAAATACTAAAAAAGAAAATGTAGAAACACCAAAGCCAGTAGAAACAAAAAAAGAAGAAAAATATACAGAAGTTGAAATTGATATAGCAGAGAAGAAAGAATGTAATAGTAATAATCACGGAATTGGTGTGGGAAATAGTGGCAAATGGTTTAACACAAAAGATGAGGCAATAGCAACATATAAAAAAGAAGTAAAAATATGGGACGATAAATGGACTACTAATAATGAAATAAGTTATGATGAATATTGTAAGAATTGTCCTTATGGATATGAAATATGGAGCTGTCCACTATGTAATAAATGGACTATAAACTATTATTATGATAATTAAAAAAACAATTATTTTAGAGCAAGTTTAGGCTTGTTCTTTTTTTATGGGAGGTAATAAAATGAGAAAAGAAAAAAAATTGAAAATTAAAGATTTAAGAAAGAAATTTTTAGCAATAATCTTTTTAATTGTAACTATTTTTAGTAATGTGCAACCTATATTTGCAATATCATCTTCTGGAAGTGGAAAATGGGTCGCAGGACAATGGGATTCAAATGTATATACAACAGATAATAAATCAGATGTAGGAATGCTTTTAAGAAGATTAGTAAACTATGAAACAGGAGAAAGAATAACTACTTTTTGTGGAGAGCATTTTATAAATTCTCCAACTGGAACAATAGAAACAGGAGAACATTCTGTACCAACAGACCCCATTGTGAGAAAGGCTTGTAAAGTAGCATATTTTGGTTGGTATCAAAAATACGGAGATTATGTTATTGATGGAGGCATAATGGCTGAATCTATGAAACAAAGAAAATTAGATTATTGTTTTACCCAACAATATATTTGGGAAACGCTTGGACAAAGTAATGCAACTTTTATAGATTCAAACATACAAAGTCAATATGTAAATTTCAAAGCAGATATAGATTCTAAGATATCACAAATGGAAAGAAGACCTAGTTTTACAACAGACACAATAACAATAGATATAGGAACAACTAAAACCCTTACAGATACAAATGGGGTTTTAAAAGATTATAACAGTATAGATAAAACTGTTGACGGAATAAGGATTGTTCATACAAAAGGCGAAAACACTATGCAAGTAACAGTTAATGCAGATTGCACATCTGAAACATATAAAATAACTAATTCAATGATGGAAAGTTGGGGAATGATTAAAGAAGGAACAGAAAATAAAGATACAACTGTATTTATTACTTTTAGAAAAGGTGTTCAAAATCAATTGTATTCATTAAATTATAATGACCCAATAACAATGTCATTAAATTTAAAAATAAATATATTTGGAAAATTAGAGTTAGCAAAAAAAGACAATAAAGGTAATTATGTACCAAACACAAAATTTAAAATAAGTTATAACTCAGACATGTCTAATCCAGTAGGAACATATACAACAAGTTCTAATGGAAAGGTAATAGCTGACCAATTAAAGCTTGGTACAATATATATTCAAGAAGTAGAAGTACCAAAACATTTAATTCTAGATACAACTATAAGAAGTGCAGAAATAAAAGCAGGGCAAACAACATCTTTCCAAGCAACAAACAATTGGAAACAAGGAAAAATAAAAGTAGTAAAGAAAGATGCAGAAACAAACAAAGTGGTATTAAAGGCAGGAACAGTTTTTGATATATATGATTCTAATAATGTAAAAGTATCAAGTATAACAACTGATGAAAAAGGGATTGCTTTATCTGGATTATTAGACTATGGTACATACTATGTAAAAGAATCAAAAGCACCAGATAAATATACTGTAAAGGTAGAAGTTAGTGAAAATATTGGTGTTGTAGAAGATGGTAAAGTATATGAAATTACTATTGTGAACACAAGAGTAAAAGGTAGTGTATCAATCTCAAAAGAAGATACTAAAACAGGAAAACAGCCACAAGGAGAGGCTACTCTAGAAGGAGCAGTATATGGTTTATATGCGAGAACTCCAATTCTTGATCCAGCTGATAATACTATTATTTATAATACAGATGTAAAAGTTGGAGAATTAGTAACTAATGCTGAAGCTAATGCAAATATGGATAATCTATATTTGGGACAATATTACCTAAAAGAAATTAAAGCTAGTAAAGGTTATACATTAGATACTACAAAATACGATTTTGACTTAACTTATGAAAATCAAAATGTAAATGTTGTAACTAAAAAAGTAACTGTAAAAGAAAGAGTAATTTCACAACCATTTGAAATTATAAAAATATCAAGTGATGATGTAGGCGAAAGTGATTTGTTAAAAGGAGTAGAATTTACTATTAAAGCACAAAAAGACATTGAAAAGTATGGCTCTTGGGAGAAAGCACCAATTGCAAAAAATGCAAATGGAGAAACAGCGAAAGTAATGGTAACAGATGAAAAAGGTTATGCAGTAAGTGATAGATTACCTTATGGAACTTATGTAGTAAGAGAAACAAAAGTACCAGATGATAAATATAAAGTTGAAGACTTTAAAGTAGTAATAACAGAAGATAGTTCAGAGCCTCAAATTTGGAGAGTTTTTAATGATACATCTTTTACATCAATATTAGAAATCGTAAAACAAGATGCTGAAACAGGAAAGATAATAAAAATTAAAGGTGCTACTTTTAAAATTAAAAATTTAGATACACAAAAATACTTTGGATATTGGGATTGGTCGCCATTACCTCACTATGTTAATACTTGGACAACAGATGAAACAGGAAAAGTAATGACAGGAGATAAATTAGAGGTTGGAAATTATCAACTAGAAGAAATTAAAAGCCCAGAGGGGTATTTAATTAGTTCAACACCAGTTAAATTTAAAATTACATCTAATACAGCTTATGAAACACTACCAGATGGAAAGACACCAGTTATTACAGTAAAGCAAAATGATATATCAGCAAAAGGAAAAGTAAATGTAGAGAAAAAAGGAGAAGTATTAGTTGATTTTGTAGATGGCAAGTTCGTATATGAGGAAAGAGGATTAGCTAATGCAAAATATGAAATCTTTGCAAGAGAAGATATTTTAGACCCTTCAAATGATGGCACAGTCATTTATAAAAAAGGTACAGTTGTTGATACAATTATAACAAATGAAGATGGAAAAGGTACATCAAAAGAACTACCACTTGGCGAATATTCTGTAAAAGAAATTGAAGCACCAGAAAATTTTGTTTTAAGTAATGAAATTAAAGATGTTTCATTAAAATATAAAGACCAAAATACAGCAATAGTTTTTGACAATACATCTTTTACTAATGAAAGACAAAAAGTTGAAATAAATGTCAATAAAAAAGATAAAGATGATAACAAAGCACTTGCAGGTGCAGAATTTAGTTTATATGCAAAAGAAGATATAAAAAATTATAAAGATGAAGTAATTGTAAATGCAAATGAATTGATAGAAAAAGCTATAAGTGTTGATAACGGTAAAGCCATTTTTAAATCAGATTTACCTCTATCAAGTTTTATAATCAAAGAAACAAAAGCTCCAAAGGGCTATATAGCAAGTGAAGAAGTAATAAATGTTGATGTAGAATATAAAGGGCAAGATACAAAAGTTATAAATTTAGAGTATGAAATGAAAAATGAAAAAATGAAAGGACATATACAAATTATAAAAACAAGTAGTGCAGATAATAAGTATTCTGGACTTCCAAAAGGTAGCCCACTAGAAAATGTTGTTTTTGAAATATATGACAGCGAAAATAAATTAGTAGATAAAGTAACAACAGATAAAGATGGTAAAGCAACAACAAAAGAACTTGTTATTGGAAATTATAAGATTAAAGAAATTTCTAGTGCAAAATATTATTTGATAAACGAAAATATGTACAATGTAGAAATTGTAGATGATGGAACAGTAGATGTAGAAATAACAAATGATAATGTAGATATTGATGTAGAAATAGAGAAGAAAGGATTTATTGAAACACAAAGTAAAGATAATATCTTCTATAATTTTAGTAATATAAAAAATAATTCTAATGTATCACTAGATAATTTCACTTGGAGAGATACATTACCAACAGAGGCAGTAAGAATAGATAAAATTTATACTGGTACTTGGAACGAAGATTTAGAATATGCAGTATATTATAAAACTAATAAATCAGACAAATATATCTTATTTAAAGATAAATTAAATACACAAAAGATTTATGAACTAAACTTTAATGAATTAAAATTAGCTGAAGATGAATATGTAACAGAATATGAATTTAGATTTGGAACAGTAAAAGTAGGTTTTCAAGAAGTAGAAAGCCCAATACTATACTGTAATATGCTAGATGGACTCGGAAACGGATTCATATTTACAAATCATACAATGGTTTCTGGAACATATTATGATGCTTATGTTGAAGATAAAGATGAATGGACAACAATAACATATTATAAAGAAATTAAAGTTGATGAGGTATTACCTAGAACGGGTTGTTAAATTAGACTTGATTCTTTAAAAAAAATAATTATAATATTAATTATGGATTCATATATTTATAATTACTAAATCTAAAAGGATATGGAAGTAAAATTCTGTATCCTTTATTTTTTTGCCATTTTTACTGTTAGATAACTTTATTTTTTTTACACCTTATGATAAAATTATGCTGAAGGAGAGTATGGTAATGACAATGCAAGATATAACAAATTATTTAGATAACAAAATAGCTAAAAATTCTAATGAAATAGTTGTAACTTTTTATGAAGCAAGAGTAAAAATGAATTTGTCAGAAGAAGAAACAGATAATTTACTAGCAAATTGTAAAACAAGACTAGAAAACTTTGGATACCAAGTATTTTTTACAGGAGCTAGATTTGTATATGATAATTGCACTAGAACAGTACAAGATAATGAATTAATGATAGCAATAAAGGAAAAATAAATAAAGGTGGTAAAATTTTTAAAAAGTTTTGTAATATGAAATAAATGAGATAAATATGAAATTGCAAATTTTAGGATTGAATATAGAAGGAATTATATAAGATAGGTATTTGTTAAAAGTATAAAATAAGAATAATGACGAATATTGTCGAAAGAAAAATATTGATAAATGATTAGTTTTAGTATATAATTTCAATAGAAAATAGCATAAATAAAAAAGAAAGGAGGGTGAAAATAATCCACAGTATCTAAAATAAGTATATCATAAGTCTTATATAGTAGACTTTAAATACTATAAATATATAATACGAGGAGGGTTATAAGATTATTTGTTTATATTTAAAATTAAAGGAGGAATATTATGATTAAAAAGAAAAGTATAGTATTTTTTATTATTAGTGTATTAGTTACAGTAATACTGTTATTTGAGTTAGCTGGTGTTGTACTTGCTAGAGACAATTATGCAATTGGAATTGCTACTATTGAAGATAATGGAGAATTTTTATGGGATTCAAGAGCTAGTATATCAGAGATAATAACGGCATATAATAGAGCTGGATATAGGGTATATGGAGTTGGAAATCCAGGAAAACAACATTTGTGGGAGCAGTTATATGCAGATGTACAATGTTTCCTTTGCCATGGAAATCAAGATTGCGTAGTAACTGCAATATCAGGAATAGTTGCCGGTTCTGACAGAATGTATGGCAATAAAGATTGCATAGGAACGGATAGTGTACATTGGGATGCTGATACAATATTAGTTATATATGGTTCTTGTCAGGGCGCTGGAGATAATGGAGTTATAAATAAAAATAGTGTTGGCTATAAAACTGCTGTTAGAGGGGCACAAGTAGTTATGGCTTGGAGAAGTTCAGTTAATATACCTAATTTAGAAAAATGGACTAAATACTATAATAATAGATTAGCTGATGGCTATAGCGTTATCCAAGCTATGGATTATGCAAATAGTTTTTCATACACAGATTCACGTGTTCCACAAAATTCAACGATAATTCACCATGGTGATACTGGAATAAAAATTGGTAAATATAGAAACATAACTGAAAACCAGATTAGACCAGAAGATAATTTATTGTTAAAAGCGAAAACAAGAACAGTAATTTCAAGTAATGATGTAAATGCAATATATAATGTAATTAAAGAAACATATCCAGACTTTGATGAAAATAACTATATTATAACAAGGGGAAATTCACAATCAATTAATGTAACAAATGAACAAGTTTCAGAAACAGAATATATTAATTTAATGCTTAAAGTTGGAGAATTTGAAACTGAATCAGGATTCACAGTAAGGGCTGAAGATGGAATTGTAGAAGCAATATATGACAATACAATAGATTTTAAGAAAGAAGCAATGCTTACAAAACAAAAAGCACCAATGATGGCTAATTGCACAGAAACAGAATTACAAGAATTAAAGGATGAGGCTATACAGAAGATATTATCTGCATATAATAATAATGTAAGTATAAATACAGATGATGTGACTTATAAATATTTTTATGATATAGAAACAGAAAAAAAATATGTGGAGTTTTCAATTAAAAGTACAATGGGTACACAAAATGAAGAGGTTGAAGCTTGTGATATAGTAAAATTTGAAATTTAATAATTATACTAAAAAATAGAGGAGAAAAAATGAAAAAATATTTAATACTACTAATTATTATCATTAGTATAATACTATTAGTTATCGGAACAATTATTATTACCAACTCATTGAATAAAAGTCAAAATGAAGATAAATATTCAATTGATTTTAAAACGACAAAAAAAATAACAATCTCATATATGTCAAATAGTAAGGAATTATCAAATATAGAAAAAGATAATTTGTTATTAGAATTAAAAGAAATGGATTATAAAGTAATAAATGAACCTGGGTTAATTGTATCAACGGACTATAAAATTGATTTTAATAATGGTTTATATTTTGTATTTGGAAATTATGGTACGGAGGTAGATGTATACGAGAACAATCAAAGAAAGTTTACAACAAAGCTTCCTAACGATATTCTTAACAATATAAGAAGAATGTTTGGAAAAGTAGAAAATCAAGATGATATTAATGATAACAAACTAAATGGCAACCAAATAAATGTAAAATAATAAAACAAGAAAATTCATAATAATTGCAAATAAAAAACATAGGTATTAGCTAGAAATAGCTAGTACCTATTATTTTTAGCAAAATAGTGATAGAAAAAATAATAAATAGAAAATCTAAACTATTCTATAAAAGTAAAAATTGTTATTTTTTAATCTTCATCAATTATATCGTCAAATAGTGGTTCATCAAAAAATTCTTTTAATCCTATTCAAAAACCTTCACATATATGGAGTAAAGTTTTTAAACTAATTAATTCACGCTTTTCATTCATAAAATATGAAAGAGTAGAGGCTGATACATCAGTTTGCTTGTATAGTTTCCAAATATTCATATCATTTTCTTTTAATAATTTAGTTATTCTTTTACGAATTGCATCTTAAAGCAATGTTGTGAAGAAATAAATGTGCTATAAAAAAACAACTTGCTAATTATGAAGAAAATCTGTGAAACGACAAGTTTCTACAAATTCTGCAAAGGAAATTTGTTATAATAAAGTTAATATATATCGAGGAAGTGATGGAAATGATTAGAAAAATAAAAGAATTAAGAAATAGAACTATAAATATATTATAAAAAACTAAAAGAGAGACAACAAAATATGCAAAAGAAAGGAAACAAGTAGATAAGTATTTTATCGAATCTACAAAGAAAGATAATTTAATAGAATGGGAGAATTTTTTAAATTATTTTGAAGAAATAATTGATGAGAAAAGTGAAAATAGAAATTGATAAGTGTTATTTTTTAAGAAAAATTGATGAATTAGGTAGAGTAGTGCTACCAATAGAGATAAGAGAGGCATTAAAAATAAAAGAGGCAGATACATTAAAAATTTATATAGACAATGGCAAGATAGTTATAGAAAATAGATATGTGATATAGGTGTCATATTTTTTTTATCAATGGTGCTAATATCATAATAGCAAAAAGGAGAGAATAGTAGTGAATGAAACTTTAACAATAATAGTAGCAGATGATAATGCTTGTATGTCAGATTTTATAAATCGTATAATAGAAAATGATAATAGATTTGAATTTATTGGGTCTGCAGAAGATGAAAAAGATGAAATAGAATTAATAAATACACTAAAACCTAGCATAGTTATAACAGATTTAAAAAAATGCAATAGATGGACAGGAATAGATATTATTAAAGAAATCCAAGATAATAACGATGAAGTACCTATATTTTTTGTCATATCTGCTTCAACTTATTCTTATTATGAAAAATTAAGAGAGTTGAAAGTTAAGTATTTTTTAAATAAACCTTTTAATAAAGAACAAGTGCAAGATGTTTTAGATAGAATATATAATGATGTTTTTCCAAAACAAATAATTGAGTTAGAAGAAAACAAGCAAATTAGAACAAATGAAAATAATTTCTTTAATAAATTAAGAAGAGTATTAAAAAACAGAATAGGTCATTAATGATCTATTCTGTTTATTCAAAGTCTGCATCTGTACTTTCGTAAATTTGTTCTAAACTAATACCAAGTGCAATACTAAATGCTTTTGCCTCATAATCTCTAATTGTTTTTGTTCCGTGTTCCATTTTATGAATATCAGAGCAATACATTTGTAAGCCCAGCAATTCCATCTTTTTACACATATCTCTTTGAGAATATCCTTTTATCTCACGGTATTTTTTTAGATTTTTTCCAACAATATTTATTTTTCCATTTAAATTTTTAATTTTCATTACTATCACCACACTTTGCTAATATGATATTAATTTTACAATATAAAAAATTAAAACTGCTCGTATGATATAAGCAACAAGGCTTTTAAAGGAAAAAATATGATAAAAAAATTTAATTTTTAAAATTTTTTTACAGGTTTTGACAGCTTTCGACATAATGATTGCGATAAAATACAAACGGGTTTCTAAAAAATAAACAAAAGATTCATATAAAATATTAAAGAAAAAATTAATAAAAAAACAAATGGACTACATATAAGAATATTGTTTTATATATATGTAGTCCATTTTGCATATACAAATGAAGCAATATGAACCCCAATTCCTAAAAGGAAAGGGGGTGTGGTTGTATATGCAAAGTATCTCTGAGCAAATAGATTCTTATGTAAAAAGAACTATTGTAAATGCAGTAAAGGATTTTAAAAAATTTGAGGTTAGAAAATCCCAAAAAGAAGTGTCAATTGATGACATATCCAATAACATAAGTAATGATGAAACAGCAATATTGTCTTATATGGACAATTATGCTGTTTTTTCTTTGCATTTAGAAGATGTTATTGAAGATGAACAGTTATACAAAATAATAAAATCTTTATCAGAAGAACAAAAAAAAATCTTAACATTAAGTATTTTGGAAGAATGGACATCAAAGGAAATTGCCATAAAATTTGGTAAAAGTGATAGCAGAATTAGACATATTATAAAAGACACCATTGCGAAAATAAAACAAGAATATGAAGGAGAGTAAAGAGTATGGAAAATCTATATTATGAAATATTATTAGCAAAAGAAGGAGATGTAATTGCAAACGAAAATATAATCAAACATTATAACAAGTACATAACTTTTATGATAAACAGATATGAAATAGTAGATAAAAAAGGTTGCTATGATGAAGTTAGAAGAAAAATCTTAAATGCTATTCAAAAAATAGAAATTTAAAAAAATTTATAAAAAAACGCACACTTGCTAATTATTGTGTCGTGTATAGGAGTGAAAGGGGAAAAAGCCTTTTGCTCCTTTTTTGCACATTGAAAAATACACTAGATGTTAGTGTCATAGCTAGTTATAAAACAAAACAATGATACTTCTGTCTGGCTAACGTGATGTAAAGGGACAGCTTCTTGGAATAAAGGAGAGAGATGCAGAAACTCTATGTGAATTGAAAAATATTCATTTATAACTGGCATAAAAATTAGAAGTGAAAGGAAATGATAATTATGAATTTTTTATTAGGAATTATATGTTTTATATTAGGATTTGTTTTAGGAGTATTTACTAGAAATATTTTAATAAAGGTAATAAGCATAAACAATAAAATAAAAATGGCAGAAAAAATAATTGCAGAGGAAAATAAAAGAAGAGAATTTAAAGAAAAATATGATTTTTCAGATAGCTTTAAAGATGAAGAACAGGAGGAAAAATAATTGGAAGATGCAATATATGATAGAGATTATAATAAAGGCGATAATAAAATCAGAAACGAAAGAAAAGATAAAATATATGAATTTGCAAAGAATAATAATATTGATATAAAAAGAGAATATTTAGATTATAACCGATATAAAAGAGGAAATATGATGAACAAATTATTGCAGGATATTGAAGATGGAAAGGTAGGAACTGTAATATTTAGTAGTTTAGATAGAGTGTCAAGAAATTCAATGGAATGTTTGAATATATTAAAAAGAATTGAAAATACTGGTGGAACATATCTTTTTGCAGATTCACGAGATAAAAAAGTAGATAAATTAATGATACAATTACAAGTTTTTATACAAGAACATTATAAAAAGTTAGCAGAAGAAAGGTTGAGTAAATATAAGACAGAAAAAGAAATACCAATGGGCAATGAAGAAAATTTTAATTTGATAAAAGACAAGAAAATGCCATTGGGAAGATTAATGTTATATGCATATAATGGTTGCATTATGAATAATTCTAATGAGATTTTAGGACAAGACTTTGATGATTTTTATGAAGAACAATTAGATGTTAATGTGATACCTAGAAGAATAGAGAAAAATGAAAATAATAAATTAAATGTGATTATTGATTTTGCAGATGAAAAAGATAAAAATCTATTTGAAGAATATGTCTATTATGAAGATGAAGATGAGGATTTGGAACTTTAAAATAAAATAAGTTCCTCAATATAATTGTAGTAATATGTATATCGCCTATTTTTAGTAGTGATATACATTTTTTGATGGAGGTAAAATATGGGCGAAGAATATAAAAAAGTAGGCGAATATAAGGTAAAAGAGGTATATAACGAGGAAGGTCAGAAAATACAAGATGTTTTAGCAG
>Ga0079226_10002338_pt1 | contig 14642 bp, 11 predicted proteins | sample Poulit2014_FD_76345 | JGI IMG/M metagenome (GOLD analysis project Ga0079226, IMG submission 76345) | Agricultural soil microbial communities from Georgia to study Nitrogen management - Poultry litter 2014 | ecosystem: Environmental > Terrestrial > Soil > Agricultural land | place: USA: Georgia... | reverse complement strand
TTAACGAATGTGTAGGCAATTGCGAGTGATAGCAGGGGAGAGACGACCCATATCGCAACTATTTTTTTAATAATGTTTCGTTGAAAAATCTTTGCTCCTTGTTTGGCTGCGCCTATGCCTAAGATTCCGGAAGTTGTGATTTGTGTCATAGGAATAGGAATTCCATAAAGCGATGCTGCGATGACAAGAATCGTGCTCGTAATAGAGACGGAAACTCCTTGGATCAAGGACAATGCCGTAATTTTCTTTCCATTTGTTTCAATTGTTCTTCTGCCTAGCAACATCGCCCCAAGCGCTACAAATGCCCCTCCCAATAACATCCCATTATTTGCAGAAAGCGCTCCTGCACCAACAAGCGGACCAACGGCATTGGCTGCATTGTTCATTCCGGCAGAAAAGGATTCTAAAAAGCCTGTTGCGATGACAAATAATATAAAAATTTGATTGTTTTTATCAAGCAACAGAGATAACTGTTTTCTCCACTTTTCTATCCATTTTCCTACAATGAACGAAAAGGAAAAAGCAATAATCGGAATGATAACCCACCAAATGACAATCCGAAATAAATTTTCGAAAAAAACGATATGGTATGCAATTCCGACTCCGACAATGGCTCCAACAGTCACTTCGCTTGTGGATAATGGGATGCCCAATACATTGGCAATAAAAAGGGATGCACATGCACTGGAAAGGATAATGACGACAAGTTCCATCGTCAATAACGATGTAGGGATGAGACCGGAACCAATCGTTTCAATTACTTCTCCGCTTCCAATCGCCGCACCGAAAAAGATCCCGATTGCACTGATGAAAAGTGCTAGTTTTTTCCCTTTGATTGCCCCTGAACCGTAAGCGATTCCCATCGATGCAGCAGCTCCGCTTGCTCCGATATTCATCGCAAAAAAGAGTGCAACCGCAAACGCTATTGCCACTATCATGCTTATCCCAAACTTTCTTCGTTAAAATGAATGCAGCCCACATTCTGTTTTGTTCAAATTAGCCCATCTGCCTGATCTGGAATTGTTCGACTCTGTTGCTGGAACCGTGCATTTCCGGCAGCCGATGCTTGGATATCCTTTATCGTGCAACACGTTATAATCTAATCGATGAAGCAAAATATAGGACCATATTTCTTTCCAAGTCCAATGAATGAGCGGACAAATTTTTATCGATTCGAATTTATCATCTTTATTCAAATAGTTTGTGTTTCTTCTTTGGGCTGATTGTTCTCTGCGCAAACCGGATATCCAAGCAGCTATCCCGGTCAGTTCCCCGGCTAACGGAGTGACTTTTCTAATATGGCAGCATTGATCTGGTGCATGTTCCCATAAATTATCACCGTAAGCTTTTCTTTGGTCACCGAGCGTCAATTCGGGTTTTATCATTTCGATTTGAAGCTCAGGATAGCTTTTCTTCACTTGATCGATTAATTCATATGTTTCTGTAAAATGCAGGTTTGTGTCTAAAAAAATCACTTTCGCGTCCTTTTTTATTTTGCTGATCATATCAATCAATACGATGCCTTCAGCACCAAAACTGCATGCATAGACAATATCTTTTTCATCATACGTTTTATACGCCCATTTCAATACGTCCATGCTATCCTGAAAAGCAGTTTCAACTTCCAGCGCTTTTTCATCTTTCCAAGTGAAATAAGTCAATGGTTCACTCATGATTTGTCTCTCCTCTCTTTAAAAGGACAAAAGACGACTCTTTCCGTTAATGAATAACAGTAAGAGTCGCCTCTAGTTTTCTAGTCAGCTTTACCTCAACCTAACTTTTTCATTTTTCTCCAGTTGGATGACTTTTCCGTCTTGAACAACAATCGTAATGGAACCGAAGGATAAAGTGCTTAACATTTTAAAAATCTCTTCGGAAAGATTTTTATATTGAACGTTCTCCTTCACTTGAATACACCCCATCGCTTTTATTATTCTTATCAATTTACTTGGGTATATATTATGATAACATCTTTTTTTATAATGTCTAGTGTTTTTGTTCCAAAATTTGTTAATTTTTTCGCTTGCAATCAGTGATGAAAGTCCATTCCATTCAATACTTCTTGGACGTACCCTTTGCGAATGACAAAATCACCGAATCGCTCATTATCATTTTTTGTTTTCGCATAATCATCGAATATTGGCTTTAAAGCTTCTAAAATTTCTTGTTCACCTATACTTTCTTTATATAATTTGCTCAATCGTTCTCCTTTAAAACTGCCTCCGAGATATAAATTATATTTTCCCGGGGCTTTGCCAATAAAGCCGATTTCAGCTAAAGCAGGACGAGAGCATCCATTCGGGCAACCTGACATGCGAATAGTGATTTCCTCTTCGCGCAATCCTGCTTCCTCTAACAGGCGTTCTAATTTTTCTAGCAAAGAAGGCAAATATCGTTCTGATTCGGCCATCGCCAATCCGCATGTCGGAAATGCAACACAGGCCATGGAATTTCTTCTGAGTGCGGAGTTATTTTTCCCGTCAGAAATGTTATATTTTTGAATCAATTCATCAATCATTTCTTTACTTTCGGGAGCCACATTGCCAATAATCAAATTTTGGTTCGGAGTCAACCGAAAATCTCCAGTGTGTACCGTTGCTATTTCTCGCAGCCCAGTCATTAACGGATAGTCATCCGTATCTTTTATTCGTCCATTTTGAATGAATATGGTTAAGTGCCACTTTCCATTGCTTCCCTTCACCCATCCATAACGATCGCCGTTATGCTCAAAATGATACGGACGTTCTTTTTCCAATTCCCATCCTAATCGGCGATGAAGCTCATCGATGAGCCAATCCAATCCTCTAGCATCTATCGTATATTTGAAGCGGGCGTATTTTCTTATGGAACGATTTCCGAAATCCCTTTGAATCGTAACGAGTTTTTCAGCAACATCCAACAGTTGATTTGGCTTGCAAAACCCAATGACGCGGGCAAGCTGTGGATACGTATCGGTATCTCCATGCGTCATTCCCATTCCGCCACCGGCCGCTACATTGAATCCCGCAAGCTTTCCGTCTTCTATAATGGCAATAAAGCCGATGTCTTGTGAATAGACATCCACATCATTGGAAGGCGGAACGGCTACACCGATTTTAAATTTCCTTGGCAAGTAAACAGTTCCATAAATAGGTTCAACTTCATCTTGTTTCTTGTTGTCGATCATCTTTTTGCCATCTAGCCATATTTCGTGATATGCTTTCGTCTTTGGGGAGAGATGCTCGCTAAGCTTTGCTGTCCATTCGTATACTTCTGAATGAATGTCAGATTGATATGGATTCGGGTTGCACATGACGTTTCGGTTCACATCCCCGCAAGCGCCTAGCGTAGTCAACAATGTGTCATTAATTTCTTTCATGATGCTTTTCATATTCCATTTTAAAATGCCGTACAATTGAAATGCCTGCCTTGATGTCAATCGCAATGTGCCATTTCCATACTTATGAGCAAGCTCATCCATCGCAAGATATTGTTCTGGCGTTGCTATCCCGCCTGGCGCGCGCACTCGTATCATAAACTGGTAAGCAGGCTCCAATTTTTGGCGTTGTCGTTCAATCCGCAAATCTCGATCATCTTGCAAATAACTGCCATGAAACTTCATTAACCGATTATCATCGTCTGGTATGCCGGAACTTATAGGTTCATCGAGCGTTTCCGTCAAGGTTCCGCGCAAATAATTGCTTTCTCGTTTAATCCGTTCTACATCACTATGCTTTTCACTCTGGGTTTCTAGCACTTTGCTATTTTTCAAAGGAAAATCTCCTCTCTTTCGATTTGATAAATTTAAATAAGAGCTTAATAGACATCTCGCTGGTAGCGTTTTTCCTGTTGCATCTGATTTAAATAGGAAATCGCTTCATCTGAATCTAACTTGCCTTCTTGTTCAATAATATGGACGAATGTTTCGTGCACATCTTTGGCCATATTTTTCTCATCTCCGCATACATAGACAACGGCACCTTCTTCCAACCAACGAAATAATTCCTTGCTATTTTCCATCATTCGATGTTGGACATATACTTTTTGATCGGAATCGCGGGAAAAAGCGACATCCATTTTCGTTAAAACTCCGTCTTTAAGCCATCGTTGCCATTCCACTTGATAAATGAAATCAGTAACATAATGTTGATCTCCAAAAAACAGCCATGTCTTTCCTTCTGCGCCAATTTCTTCTCTTTCTTCTAAAAAGGAGCGGTAAGGTGCAACGCCAGTGCCAGGACCGATCATGATAATCGGTACATTTGGATCGGCAGGCAATCTGAAGTTTGGATTGCGATGAACATAAATATCAAGCGTATCTCCAACGTCGACTCTTTCGGCGCATTGGACAGAACAAACGCCATTCCGCTCGCGTCCTCCGGCATGATATCTGACTGTTCCGATTGTCAGATGGACTTCATCTGGGTTTGCTTGATGACTGCTTGCAATGGAGTATAAGCGAGCAGGCATTTTGCGCAGCAAGGAAGTTAAGTCTTGAGATGAGATGTCTGTTAAAGAAAAGTCTTTGACAAAATCCAATAAATCGTGATTCTGAATATATTCTTTCAGCTTTTCATCATTCTCTGGCCGCAGCAAATCTTTCAACTTGTCATTGCCAAATTTTTCGTTCACTTGTTTCAGCAATGGTTTCGTCAATACCGTTATTTCGTAATAACGAAGCAGTGCCTCCTCAAGCGCATATTCTTCTTTTTTTATTGTAAGCAGTTCATCTGATTTCCACCCCATCTCGTCGATCAAGGCACTGACAATCTCTGGGTCATTTTGCGGATAAATGCCAATGCTATCTCCTGGCTCATACTGGAAATTAGAACCTTCAATCAACAACTCTACATGTCTTGTTTCCTTGTTAGATCCTCTTCCGTTTAGATTTAAGTTTTCTAAAACTTCAGCTTTGAATGGATTCGTTCTAGAATAAAGAGTAGTGATTTTTTCTGTTGCTGCAGCGGAAGGAGTGCTCACCGTTTTATTGGCACCTCTTAATTTTTGTAAAGAACTTTCCACTTGTTCATACCATTCAGAAGCAGGTTCATCAAAGTCTAAATCGCAATCCACTCTCGGACACATTCTTGTTGCACCTAACTCTTCCAATCTCTGATCGATTTCTTTTCCGGTCTGGCAGAAAAATTCATAAGAACTGTCACCTAGCGCGAGCACGGAATAGTTTAATTGTTCGAGTTTAGGCGCTCTTTTTCCATTAAGAAATTCATAGAAAGAAAGGGCATTGTCAGGAGGGTCTCCTTCTCCATGTGTGCTTATAATGATAAGCAAGTTCTTTAATTTTCGTAATGCATTTGGCTTAAAATCATTCATGGATGTTAATGTTACGGTTAGTCCTTGCTCTTTTAGTTTGCTAGAAAAATTCTCTGCTAATTCTTGCCCATTTCCGGTTTGCGATCCGTATAATACAGTGATTTCCTGTACAGCTGCAGCATTTTGCGCTGGTTCGGGAGCATTTGCTAATGCTATGCTTGCTGCTGCTTCATTTGCATGTGGAGCAGCAGCAAGATACCCGCTTAGCCATGTACATTGTTCTTTAGACAAATTTGTCAATAAATGATTCAATAGTTTGATTTGCTCTTGATCAAATGGGCTATTGACTACTTGTAGTTGCAACTTTTCACACCTCACTAATCATTTTTTTAAAATAAAAAGAGGCGATTCTAATCCGCATGGATTTAGAATCGCCTCTAGTTCATCTAGTCAGCGAAATCAATTGGTCGCTCTTTTCTTAGATTAATTAAATTCTATCCGCATTAATCCGATAAGTCAAGTATTATTTAAAAAAGATGGACCGTTATTGTTTTTTCAGCACGGCACAGCTTTGAAAAGTAGCAGTCGCCCTGGCTATTGAAACGGAATTGGATAGTGAGTTGTCCCAAAACGGCTGTTGCCAATACAGAACTTTTAAGGCATGTCTCCCCATCACTATCCGATTTATTGGATGTAAGCTTCATACCGTTTAAAGTTTACCTAAAGATAAGGCATTTGAAAAATTATACTCCTTCAAGGTTTTGGTAGTTCGTTCAATTACAAGTTTTTGGGGAGGCACTTCTTTTTATTCAAATTAAATCATTGTAAAAGTATAGGAATTGATGGGATAATCTGCTATACTATTGAATAACTGTTAAAGAAAGGAAGTAATTCTATGAAAGTCGTCAACAATATTGCGGACTTAATCGGAGACACTCCCTTGGTCAGATTAAATAGAATGGCAGATTCAAATGGTGCGGAAGTTTATGTGAAGCTTGAATATTTCAATCCGAGCAGAAGTGTGAAGGACCGTGCTGCTTATTATATGCTCGAGCAAGCGGAAAAGGCTGGATTATTAAAGCCGGGCGCGACGATTATAGAACCGACCTCCGGGAATACCGGGATTGGTCTTGCAATGAATGCTGCTGCAAAGGGATATGAAGCGATTATCGTCATGCCTGACTCTTCTACAGAGGAAAGAGTAAATCTCTTAAAAGCATTTGGTGCACAAGTCGTTTTTACGCCTAGTGCAGGAAAGATGCCGGCAGCAATTGAAAAAGCGGAAGAAATAGCTGCCGAGATTCCAAGTAGCTTTATTCCGATGCAATTTGAAAATGAGGCAAACCCAGAAATACATCGAGTTTCAACGGCGAAAGAAATTATAAAGGCGATGGAAGCAGAAAAGAAAAAGCTTGCCGCATTCGTTTGCACGGCGGGTACGGGTGGAACGATTACTGGAACGGGTGAAACGTTGAAAGAATATAATCCTTCTATCTCAACTCATGTTGTTGAACCAGCAGGATCCCCGGTTCTTTCAGGTGGGAAGCCAGGAAAACATAAACTGGTCGGAACAAGTCCAGGATTTATTCCGCAAGTTTTAAATACAGATGTCTATGATGAAATTATTCAAATCGAGGATGATGACGCTTATGAGACGGTGCATAAATTAGCATCCCAAGAAGGGATATTATTAGGGCCCTCAGGCGGTGCGTCTGTGTATGCAGCTCTCCTTGTGGCACGCCGAATGCATCCGGATCAAACGGTCGTATGCATTGCGCCTGATACAGGAGAACGTTATTTATCAAGTGACCTTTTTGATGAAGATATCGTTAATGCAAAAGAGTATGAGATGGGCAATCCCATACTTTTTTGTTAACCTTCAATGCTGAATGAAAGATTCGTTTTAACGAGAAAGTACATCGATTTGGGGTGAAAACATGTATTTGACGATAAAAGGTATTCATAAAAGTTTTCAGAATGAAAAAAAAGAGAAATTGAAAGTTCTGGACAATATCAATATCGACGTGGAAAAAGGAAACTTTGTATCGATTGTAGGTCCCTCAGGATGCGGGAAGTCTACATTATTATATTTGATTGCAGGACTGGAAAAAGCGGATGAAGGCTCGATTCAAATCTCAGGCAGAAAGGTAAACAAACCAGGATCTGACCGTGTCATTGTTTTTCAAGAAGATGGCTTATTTCCGTGGTTGACCGTATTGGACAATGTAACGTACGGGCTAAAATTGAAAAATATGACTAAAAACGAAGCGGAAGAAAAAGCGCTTGACGTATTGAAGATGGTGCATTTAAGCAACTATGTCCATTCATATCCTCACCAATTATCCGGAGGGATGAAACAACGAGTGGCTATCGCAAGAGCGCTTGTGATGGAACCGGATATTTTACTGATGGATGAACCGTTTTCGGCATTGGATGAGCAAACAAGAATGGTGCTTCATAAAGAGTTGTTGGATATATGGAGAAAAACGAAAGTAACGATATTTTTTATCACGCATAATATTCGTGAAGCAGTGCTATTGTCGGAGAAAATTATTGTGCTTGCGACAAGGCCAGGAAAAATTAAAGAGGTTATTTCCGTTCCATCGACAAAAGACGGAATAATGCCTGATTCGGTAACATTGCACACAGAGCAAAGAATATTGAAAATACTAGAAAATGAAATCGAAAAGGTGCTAAAGGAGGAAATGGGGGATGACTACGACTTTAAGACGAATCACCTTCATCGCAACGATAGCGGTGATTTGGGAAGTTACATCTAGACTGTCCGGTTTGCCAAGTTTTATGTTCCCGAGCCTGACCGAAGTGTTTGCTACATTATTCAGCGGAATTTTCAATGGCCAAATAACTTCTGCGGTCATAAAAAGTTTGAGCCGAATTTTGATTGGTTTTTCCATTGCAATCACTCTTGGTGTAATTTTAGGGTATTTAATTTGGCGTTATAAGTTCGTGGAAGATACGCTCGGTTTTGTTGTAACAGCACTTCAATCGATTCCAAGCATCGTTTGGTTCCCGCTTGCCATTATTTGGTTTGGACTGAATGATTTTGCGATTTTATTTATCGTAACAATCGGGGCTACTTGGACGATGACAATCAGTGCATCGAGTGGATTTAAAAACGTTCCAACGCTATATCAAAGAGTGGCAAAAACGTTAGGATCGAGCGGATTTCACTTTATTCGAACAGTGATAGTGCCGGCATCCATACCGCAATTGCTCTCCGGCTTACGCATTGCTTGGGCTTTTTCCTGGCGAGCGTTGATGGCTGGGGAATTATTAGGAGCCGGCGGTGGATTAGGTCAATTGCTTGAAAATGGCCGTGCACTCGGGCAGATGGATCTCGTCATTTCAGTGATGATCATCATTGCTGTCATTGGAACGATTATGGACCATGTTGTCTTTGTACGATTAGAACGTTCAGTTCAAACGAAATGGGGGATGAATCAAGCTGCTTAAACAAGTTAAGAGCTGCAGCGATATAGTAGGCAATCAACAAAAAAGCATTTAATGAGCAATGAATTTTATAGGCGAAAAATAATGAGGAGGATTATGGATGAGAAAAGTTGTACAATTATCTATTTCAATTATGTTATTCATAGGAATTTTAGCGGGATGCTCAGACGATAGTGATAACACTGTCTCAATTGGTTACTTTCCAAATTTAACGCATATCGCTACGATTGTAGCACTTGAAAATAATTATTTTCAGGAAGAATTTGGTGATGATGCAACAATCGAAACAATGCAATTCAATAATGGTGGATTATTTATGGAAGCAATGCAAACGAAGGAGATTGATGTGGGAACAGTTGGACCTGGTCCGTTATTGAACATCTATGTGAAAAATCCGGAGTTCCATATCATTTCTGGTGCAGTTAACGGTGGGGCAGTGCTTGCAGTGACAAAAGGCAGTGGAATAGATAGTTTAGAAGATTTAGATGGAACAAGAGTAGCTATACCTGTTATTGGAAGCACGCAAGATGTGATGCTTAGAAAAGCTTTGCAAGAAGTAGATTTAGATGCTGCATCTAGTGGTGGCACAGTTGAATTATTTGCAGCTGCACCAGCAGAGACAGCAACATTATTTGTTCAGGAATCAGTTGAAGCTGCAGCAACACAGGAGCCGTGGGGATATATTTTAGAAACGCAAGCAGACGGAGAGTTGCTTTTAGGCTGGGATGAATTTGCTTGGGGGAAAGATTCAACAAATACGGTCGTTGCAGCGACAAGTGATTTCACCGAAAACGAAGAACAGGCAACAGCATATCTAAAGGCACATAATAAAGCAGTCGAGTTCATAGAAGAAAATCCAGAAGAAGCACAAGATTTAGTAATCAAGCATATACAAGAATTAACAGGAAAAGAAATTGATAAAGAAGAAACAGAGGCCGCATTCAGTCGTTTAGAAGTGACGGTAAATGTAAATGAGCAAGTGATTCAAGAAATGGCGGATATTAGTAAAGATGCAGGCTATGTTGATTCAAATGATATAGATGGATTAATTGATTTATCTATCTTGGAAAAAATAGAATAACGCATATTTTGCCCTTTCTCCTTATAATGTGAGAAAGGGATTCTTTTTTCGTTTACAAAAAAGCAATTAAGTTGAGGTCCATTACTGCAGAAAATCAATCTATTTACGGCAGAAGAAAAGTGCGGATTGGTCGGCGCAAAAGATATGTGCTTTATCAACAATATAAAATGAAAGGATTTATTTTGCCTTTTTATGATTGAATGTCATTGGCGTCTGATGATTCTTCCTTTTCTACAGGAGCAGAATTCGTTATCGATGGGGGGGCAACGAACATATTGTAAAATAGTTTAAACAGAAGGAGGGTGTCCATGCATGCATCAACACCCTCTTTCGTTTTTATAGACTATCGCCGAAATCTTCTTTGAATTTGGCGACTAATTTTTTTGGCCAATCAGATGTTGTCGTTAAGCGGCCGAAAAAGAATCTTAACACTTCTGGTTCCTCGTCAAACGTCAGTCCGCCGATTAAGTGGCGGTTTTCATACAGCCAAGCGACGCGGTCTACCGCATAGTTGACTTGAGACAACGTAAAGACACGGCGAGGCATGGCGAGCCGCACTAATTCCATATGGGCCAATGTTTCGGTGCCGTCTTCTTGCCTTTGTTCAGACATCGTTCCGCGCTCCATCCCGCGCACGCCGCTGACGATATATAATGCTGCTGCAAGCGCGCCCGCCGGGTACTCCTCTTGTGGCAAGTGATCGACGAAATCCTTTGCATTGAGGTGACAGCCTAAACCGCCCGCTGGAGTGATGACCGGCACTCCTTTTTCTTGCAGTTTTTCCGTCATGTAGGCGATGAAATCAGGCCCTTGGCAAATCATTTCTTCATCCATCGTTTCTTCGAGTCCGATTGTCAATGCTTCCATTTCGCGGACGGACATCCCGCCGTACGTCAAAAATCCTTCATATAATGTAATATATTCTCTCAGGTTCATGTAAATATCTTTATGCTTCGTTATGATGCCTCCGCCGCGAGCGCATCCGAGTTTGCGTGCGGAAAAATAAATGATATCGCACTGATCTGCCAGTTCTCGCGTAATTTCACGAATGCTCATTTGTGCACATGCTTCTTCGCGATTTTTGATGAAATGCAAGTTATCGGCAAGCAAACTGGCATCGTATACGAGCATCAGGCCGTATTCATCGCACACTTCTCTAACTTCTTTCATATTCGCCAATGAATGCGGCTGCCCGCCGATCAAGTTTGTTCCGGCTTCAAGGCGGACGTATCCGATTTTCTTTGCGCCATGCGTTTCAATCAAGTCTTTCAGTTTGTTGATATCCATATTTCCTTTGAACGGATGATCGCTCGTCAACTGGAGCGCTTCATCGATAAAAATCTCTTCGACTCTTCCGCCATTGATATCGATATGCGCTTTCGACGTTGTGAAATGATAGTTCATCGGGATGATGGCACCGTCTTTGACATATGCTTTGGAAATGATGTTTTCACTCGCACGCCCTTGGTGCGTCGGCAAAAAATATTCCGTGCCAAAAATTTCTTTCAATTTGCCTTCCAAACGGGAAAACGTTTCAGAACCCGCATAACTGTCGTCCGCTTGCATCATTGCTGCCTGTTGTCTATCGCTCATGGCGTTGACGCCGCTATCTGTCAGCATGTCCATAAACACGTCGCGGTTTTGCAATAAGAACGTATTGTATCCTGCTTCATTCATCGCTCTTGCGCGTTCTTCGACAGGCAATAAATTCAGTTTCTGCACAATTCTCACTTTGTGCATTTCAAGCGGCACTTCATTGCCATAAAAAAACTTAATATTTGACATCTTTATAGTCCCCTTTTCCTTCCTGTTGTTCATCAACATTTTAACGCTTTAACGTAATACATTCGAGTATAACGCAATTTAATATTTTCTGAAAGCAATTGGCAATTTAACTTCATACCCTTTTTAAGGAAATGATAGTTTTAAATTTGAATGACTTTAAGAAATGTTTTTTGAATAAAATTGGCATTTTTGCAAATACTCCATGTAGACCTTTTTTTCCGGATGAAAGAGGTCTGAGCTTTACGAAAAACGTAAAAGGTGATGACATGGAAAAAGAGAAACAGTACGATATTGCCAACTTGTCCAATGAAGAACTGCAACAAGTCAGCACTCTTGAAAAAACAATCAGCCGAGAAAAAGGGGAAGAAGTCGTCCTTATCGCATATAAAGAAGATAAATAATAGGGAAGGAGAAGCAATCGCCACCGGAAACTTTGGCGATTGCTTTTTATTTGTATGTGCACATGAAGAGGAGCTATCATATGAAAATGCGCCGCCGGCTGTAGCCAAGCTGAATTGTTTTGCAACAATTAATGAGGATATGAGATATACTAAGAATCGGAAGGGATCATTATATAAGAAAGGGATGTTTATTCGTGGCAATATCTTTAGAAGGTAAAAAAGCGATCATTACAGGTGCGGGAAAAGGCATTGGACGAGCGACTGCGATTGCCTTGGCGAAAGAAGGAGTTTCATTGGGGCTGCTTGCAAGGACGGAAGAAGATTTGCAGAAAGTTGCCGATGAAGTGAAAGGGAATGCGATCAACATTTCCGTTGCCACTGCAGACGTTGCCTCAAACGAACAAGTGACGGCTGCAATCGGCAAACTGATCGGCGAACTTGGCGGCGTCGATATTTTGATCAACAACGCCGGGATTGCAAAATTCGGCGGATTTCTTGACTTGGAAGTGGAAGAGTGGGAAAGAATTATCCAAGTGAATTTGCTCGGCATGTATTATGTGACGCGTGCTGTCTTGCCGACAATGATGGAGCAAAAGTCAGGGGACATCATCAATATTTCCTCCACTGCAGGGGAAAAAGGCGGCCCTGTCACAAGCGCATACAGCGCGTCGAAATTCGGTGTGTTGGGCCTTACAGAATCGCTCTCCATGGAAGCGCGCAAACACGATATTCGCGTTACCGCGCTTACGCCGAGCACTGTCGTGACCGACCTTGCCATCAATGAAGGGCTCGTCAAAGGAGATGAAGAGGACGTCCTCCAGCCAGAAGATTTGGCTGAGCTCATGGTTTCCCAGCTCAAACTGAACAAGCGTGTATTCGTCAAATCTGCCGGACTATGGACGACGAATCCGTAAGAGCAGCAGCAAGCTGGAGCGGAGCGCTATTAAAAAAGAAGCAATCTTCTCCTTCAGGAGGGGGAGGATTGCTTCTTTTGTTATTTCATCTTCGATCTGACAAAATCTTTGTCCATCATGAGGCATGTTTTCGTTCGGTCTCTATCGAAGAAGGTGTTGTAGGCGTCGTCTCCGCCTAGCCCTTTTGGAGCGATTTCCAACTTTTGGTACGGAAATGTTTTTGGATACGGGAGCAAGGCGATATCTTTTTTGCCGATTGCTTGGCGGATTTTTTCGTATGTTTTTCCGAATGAGTCGATGTCGTCGGCGTTGAATGTGATTTCTTTCATGCCTTTCAATGTTCGGTGGCCGTTCTTTTTTCCTTTTCCTTCATAGCAAATCAAAAGGAAGGTGACTTCTTCGAAATATTTCTTCCAGTCCGATTCGTCCCACGGGTCGGCAAATTCGGATTGCACGATATTTCGGAATGTGAGCCGTTCGAGCAGGTTGTAGTCTTCGTCGACGGGCACATTTTTGATGATGTAGGTCGTTTTGTTGAACAGGTCGTGTTTTTGTTTCAGTTCGTTGTCTTTGCCGATCATCTGGTCGGAAATCATTTTTCCTATGTTTTTCGGGATGCGGCCGGTCATTTGTTTGTTCGTCAGTTTTTCATAAATTTCAAGCTGCGTCATGCCGATATAGGTTTCGATTTGTTTGTAAATATAATCGCGCACTGTTTTGATTGTCGTTTGTTCCGTCTTTTGTTCTTCGTTTATCGACCGCAATATTCCGCGCATATAGGAGTTTTTCAGGCAAAACGCTCTTGGCCGGGCTGGCTCTTCGGCATTTGGTTGGGTGACCCTCACTTTTCCGTCTCTGCCTTTCGTGCATGCGCCTAAATAGGATGTGTCGCCTTCGGAAAGGAGATGGGCTTTTCCGTTTTTGATTTTTTCTTGGATGAGATGGAAGTCGTTTTTGATGACGTGCTCATCTTGGGACATGTTGTACAGCTGGTAATCCCAAACTTTGAAATCTCCTCTCTCTTTCCCGCGCTCGTATTCATACCAAATGATGAGCAGTTTGCGATTTTTGAGCAGGAATTTGCTGAATTCGTATGTTTCATGGATGATGGTGTGGTAGTCGATCATGCTCAAGGAAATCCGTTCTTTCGCGGAAAGGAGTCCTGTTTTTGTCCGTTCGAATCCGGACACTTTCAGTTCGATGCCGAGTTCGCTGAAATCTGCTTCGATGTCGTTGTTGAGCGGATATCGGTAAAACCCTGTTTCGACAATTTTTCCTAAAATGCCTTTGTCTCTCTTTTTTGTGGCGAGCAGATTGAGCTTGTCCAGTTCTTTGAATGTGCGCCCTTTGATGTTTTCTGTAAACTTGAGCAATGCTTCTTCTGTGTCAAATTTTATCATCGTACCCCTCCTGTCGCTATATTTATCATATAGCGAAATGCGATAAAAGGATATAAAAAAAGCAACCCTGGATCGGATTGCTTTTTTGTTACAATTCTTTTTTCGCCGTCTTGATGAAGGAGACGGCCATCATGATAATGATGACGGAAAAGGGAAGCGCCGCTATGATGAGCATATTTTGAAATCCCTCAATACCTCCGGAATAAAGGACGATGGCAGCCATCGAAGAGAGCACGAGACCCCAAATAATTTTGACCGTGTTTGCCGGATTCAGCCGTCCGCTTGTGCTGAACATGCCGAGCACGAATGTCGCCGAGTCTGCGGAAGTGATAAAGAAAAT
>Ga0079226_10002337_pt1 | contig 14645 bp, 13 predicted proteins | sample Poulit2014_FD_76345 | JGI IMG/M metagenome (GOLD analysis project Ga0079226, IMG submission 76345) | Agricultural soil microbial communities from Georgia to study Nitrogen management - Poultry litter 2014 | ecosystem: Environmental > Terrestrial > Soil > Agricultural land | place: USA: Georgia... | reverse complement strand
GCCAGACCTTGACCGGCTCCGCCAATCCGGGAAGCGTAATGGTGGCGCCGGGGAACGGGTCAAAGGCACGAATGCGGTTTGCCAGCTCGTGAGCCGGCTGAGTGACATCCAGTGCCGCTTCCGCCCGGGTCAGCTTCTCTGCATAAGTGACACCCTGCGGGCCTTGCCTCCGGGCCTTCAACTGGCCGGATACGAGCTGCTCCAGTGCCTCGACAATGCTGCGTGCCCCCAGCGCAGCGAGCGCATCGTGCAGCGTGGCGGCAGTATCGTTCGGACCAATGGGGTGAGGGCGTGTCAACAGCATATCGCCGGTATCCAGGCCTTCATCCATTTGCATGATGGTAATGCCGGTTTCGGCATCGCCGGCCTCGATGGCGCGCTGTATTGGCGCTGCGCCACGCCACCGGGGCAACAGGCTGGCGTGAATATTCAGGCAGCCGTGTGTGGGGAGGTCCAGCACCCATTTGGGAAGAATCAGCCCGTAGGCCGCCACCACCATGATATCGGGGGCAGCCGCCTCGAGCCGCTCCTGGGCCATCCGGGCGTCATCAGGATGGCGCCCGTCGAGCCGCAGGCTGCGGGGTTGGCACACGGCAATGCCGGCCTGTACGGCCAGTTTCTTGACGGGGCTGGGTACCACGCGCATGCCCCGTCCGGAGGCGCGATCGGGCTGGGTCAGTACCAGACAGATATCGTGGCCTGCTTCCAGCAGCGCTTCCAGCGCGCAGCGTGCAAAGACAGGCGTGCCGGCAAAGGCGATGCGCAACGTGCGTTCCATGGGTCAGACGGGCTGGTGTTCGCGCTCGCGCTGACGCGCCAGCTTGCGCAGCCGCGTACGGATGCGATCCTGCTTGAGTCGCGAAAGATACTCGACGAACACCTTGCCATCGAGGTGGTCGATTTCGTGCTGAACGCACACGGCAAGCAGCCCGTCTGCATCGAACTCGAAGGACTCGCCGTGCTCGTCCAGGGCACGGACACGTACGCGTGCCGCCCGCTCGACCTCGTCGTAGACATCGGGCACGGACAGACAGCCTTCTTCGTAAACCTGCTTGTCGTCGCTGCGCTCGATGATTTCAGGATTGATCAGCACCAGCAAATCGTTGCGCTCTTCCGAGACGTCAATGACAATCACGCGCTCGTGGACATCAACCTGGGTTGCAGCCAGCCCGATACCGGGCGCCGCGTACATGGTCTCGGCCATGTCGCGCACAAGGGTCCGGATGCGATCATCAACCTGCGAAACCGGCGCGGCCGTTTTGTACAGGCGCGGATCCGGATAATGCAAAATCGGGAGTAAAGCCATGTCATGACCCAATAAAAGTGTCGACAAACCTATATGATAGAACAATTTACCCTGCAGGCCGGACTTTTGCGTCCTGATTGCCTATCGCCATTTTTCTGCAGACATGACACACTGAGACATGGTTTCTCATGCTGACAAGACAGAACTCGCGGCCTGGCTGCGTCTGACTCTCGAGCCCGATGTGGGCCCCGTCCGGGCCCGCGCTCTGCTGGCTGCCTTTGGCCTGCCCCCACAAATCTTTGATCAGCCGGCTGCCACCCTGCGCCGCCATGTCAGCGCCGACCTGGCCCATCAGCTCAGCCTGCCTCCCAGCGATGCCACGCTGGCTACCATCGACCGCACACTGGCGTGGCTGCAGCAGCCCACACACCAGATCATCACATTGGCGGACCCTTCCTACCCACCGCAGCTGCTGGACATGACCGATCCGCCCATCCTGCTGTACGCCATCGGCAACGCCCAGCTGCTTCAGCAACCCGCGCTGGCCATTGTGGGCGCCCGCCACGCCACCCCGGGCGGGCAGGACAACGCCCACGCCTTTGCCCGCCATCTGGCCACGGCCGGCTGGACCATCATCAGCGGCCTGGCGGCCGGCATTGACGGCGCGGCACACGAAGGTGCCCTGCTGGCTGGCTCGCAGGGCGGATCAACCATAGCCATCGGGGGCACCGGCCTGGATGTGGTGTATCCGGCCCGCCATCGGGAACTGGCGCACCGCATTGCCGGCCAGGGACTCCTGATCAGCGAACTGCCGCTGGGAACCCGCGCCAGCGCCTTCCAGTTTCCACGCCGCAACCGCATTGTGGCGGGCCTGAGCAAGGGCGTACTGGTGGTTGAAGCAGCCCGAAAGAGCGGTTCCCTCATCACGGCCCGCCTGGCTTCCGAGCTGGGCCGGGAAGTGTTTGCCATTCCCGGCTCCATTCATTCGCCCTTGTCACGCGGCTGCCACGCACTGATACAACAAGGGGCAAAACTGGTGGAGTCGGCCCATGACATCCACGACGAACTGCAACAACCCGAACTGGCCGCGATCGGGGCCGTACCGGATGTCGATGCCATGGCCACTGCCGGCAATGTCTCTGTCACCCCTGACGGACTGGGTGACCAGGAACGACAGGTTCTGGAAGCGCTCGGCCACGATACGCTGCATGCTGACATCCTGGTCGAACGCACGCACCTGGACGCGGCCCGGGTGACCGCCGTCCTGACTACCCTGGAACTCCAGGACGTGGTTGCCCGCTTGTCAGACGGGCGTTGGCAACGTCTCTGAAAGCAGCCGGACATCCCCGGCTACCGGGTACAATTGAGGGCACTGACAAAGGAAATGACCATGCAACTCCCCGAAACCGTAAAAATTGTCGAAGTCGCGCCCCGAGATGGCCTGCAAAACGAAAAAACCTTCATTGCAGCCGAAACAAAAATCGAGCTGATCAACCGCCTGGCCAATGCCGGCGCCAGCAACGTCGAGGCCGCGTCGTTTGTATCACCCAAGTGGGTACCACAAATGGCCGACAGTGCAGCGGTCATGGACGGTATCGAACGCCGCCCGGGCACAATCTATTCGGCGCTCACGCCCAACCTCAGAGGCTTTGAAGCGGCCCAGGCCGCTGGCGTAGACGAGGTCGTCATCTTTGGCGCAGCCAGCGAAGCTTTTTCCCAAAAGAACATCAATTGTTCCATTGCGGAATCCATCGCCCGCTTCGAGCCCGTTGCGCAGGCCGCCAGGGATGCCGGCATCCGTCTGCGCGGCAGCATTAGTTGCGCACTCGATTGCCCTTACGACGGGCCCACCGAACCTGCAGCCGTGGCCGATGTCGTGCGTCGCATGCTGCACCTCGGATGCGATGAAATTGATATTGCCGACACCATCGGCACCGGCACGCCCGGCCGGGTCGCACGCGTCATGAATACGGTGACCGAACTGGCTGATCCCGCCATGTTTTCAGGGCACTTTCACGACACTTACGGCCAGGCCCTGGCAAACATACTGGCTGCCATGCAGGCCGGCATACGCATCTTTCATAGTTCAGTGGCAGGCCTGGGTGGTTGCCCGTATGCCAAGGGTGCCACCGGCAATGTGGCCACCGAAGATGTTCTGTACATGCTGCATGGCATGGGCATTTCCACCGGCATAGATCTTGATGCCATGGTAGATACCGGGCAATGGATAGCTGGCGAGCTGGGCAAGCGGGCCGACAGCCGGGCGGGTAATGCCCTGATGGCACGCCAGCAATAAGACCGGCCGCCTGGCCGGAGCAGCGTACTTACTCGTAGCTGCGCTGGTCGTCAATCACCTTGCCATCGTTGGGCAAGCTGCCTACATCAACGGGTATCACTTCGGCACGCAGCTTGGTGAGGTCCCGAACGCTTTCTGCAATGGCAGCCAGCACCCTGGGCTCGGCGGCTGTCAGCTCGGCCTTGAACACCATGGTGTCCTGACCCGTGGCACCCGTGACTTCCAGCCTGCCGGCATGGATTTCGGGGTGCCGCTTTATCACCTGCGCCACCTGACCCGGATGCACAAACAGCCCGCGTACCTTGGTCGTCTGGTCAGCGCGGCCCATCCAGCCTCTGATGCGCATGTTGGTCCGCCCACAGGGAGAGAGCCCGGGCAGGATGGCGGAAAGATCGCCCGTCCCGAAACGGATCAGTGGATAATCAGGATTGAAGGTGGTGACAACAATTTCTCCGACCTGACCGACCGGAACCGGATCATTGGTGCCCGGCCTGACGATTTCAAGAATCAGATCTTCGGCAAGCACCAGGCCTTCGCGGGCCGACGTCTCGTAGGCGACCAGGCCCAGATCGGCGCTGCCATAAGCTTCGTAGCCCGTAATGCCGCGCTCGGCGAACCAGTCACGCAGCGATGGCGGGAACGCCTCGCCGGAAAACAGGGCACGCTCAACGGGCAGACGCAGGCCCTGCTCGGCTGCCTTTTCGACAATGATGCGCAGAAAACTGGGCGTACCGGCATAATAGCGGGGTTGCAGGTCCATCATGGCCATCACCTGCTGGTCAGTCTGCCCGACCCCACCAGGAAAGACAGTGCAACCCAATGCATGGCCGCCGGTTTCTATCATGCTGCCGGCTGGCGTAAAATGATAGGAAAAGCAATTGTGGATGAGCTCGTGCTTGCGAAAACCGGCAGCGTACAGGGCGCGCGCAAAGCCCCAGTAATCCGGACGATGGCTCTCAGGCTCGTAAATGGGGCCTGGCGAGGCAAATACCCGCCTGACATCGCCCCAGCCTATGGTAGAAAAACCGCCAAATACACGCTGCTTTTCTGCAGCATCCCCCTGGGTGTTGTCGCTTCGCAAAGCGTGTTGTCGCGCCAGCAGCTGCTGCTTGCGCATGACCGGTATGCTGGCCAGCGCTTGTCGTGAATCCATGGTGGGGAGGTCGATTCCGGCCAATTGCTCGGCGATGGCAGATGACCTTGCCCTGGCGTCCTCGAGCACACCGGGCAAACGCTGAAACAAGTTGACTTCGCGTTGCTCGGGATCAATCGTTTCTCGGGCTTCGTAGAATATTGTCATGCTATTTTATCTATCTGGCAGTTGAGCGGTTTTGGTGGTTGGTACTGCACCCGTATGGCTGTTACGTTATCTGCTTACGCAAGAATCAACTGTCAAACGACTGACATTCCGCTAATTCTCAGGGTTTATACGTATGCAAGCCAAGGTGTACATGGTTGACTCTGCAGCCTGGTTTCACTTGCTGACACCAGCACAGCAAGATCGCGTGCTGCGTGACATTACCATTACCTCCTACGGTGCGGGTGCCATGATAGAACACAAGGGCGGGCAAGCACATGCGTGGCTGGGTGTCAAAAGCGGCCTCATCAAGGTGTCCGTCGGCACCCCGGACGGACGCATGGCTTCACTGACTGGCGTACCCGCCGGCGGCTGGATTGGCGAAGGGTCGTTGCTCAAGCGTGAAGCACGCAAATACGATGTTGTTGCCCTGCGTGACTCGGCCATCATCCGCTTGCCCGCCGCCACCTTCAACTGGTTGCTGGATTCCAGCATTGCATTCAACCGGTTCCTGCTCGACCAGCTCAACGAGCGGGTAGCGCAATTCATTGGCAAAGCCGAATACGACCGACTGCTTGAGCCCGACGCCCGCGTGGCCCGCTGCCTCGCCGAGCTTTTCAACCCCCTGCTCTACCCCGGAAAAGGCATGAGGCTGGAGATTACCCAGGAAGAAATCGGCTATCTGGCCCGCATGTCCCGCCAGCGCACCAACCAGGCACTGCAAGTGCTCGAACAGGCCCAACTGCTTCGAGCCGAATACGGTGGGGTCAAAGTGCTCGACCTTGAAGGCCTCAAAAACTATGGCGACTGATCCGCTTGCGCCGCATTCCGCCCAGGTCCATCTGAAATAACGATTAGAATGGGGGATTGGCGTCTACCACATTTTTGCACCCGGGAGCCTATCCTGATTGGCTGCTACTGATTTTCCATTGCTTACTCTAGAGGTCCCATCATATGGCCGGACATTCAACCGACTCATTGCCTTCATATCTTCACCCGGATGACCCGGGTCCATGGGCAAACTACCTGGAACAGGTAGACAGAGTTGCTCCCTATCTGGGTGCGCTGTCGAAATGGATCAACACGCTCAAGCATCCCAAACGGATTTTGGTGGTCGACGTTCCCATTCAACGCGATGACGGCAGCATCGAGCACTTTGAAGGCTATCGGGTACAACACAGCATGGCACGCGGTCCGGCCAAGGGTGGCGTACGCTATCACCCCGATGTCAACCTGTCTGAAGTCATGGCCCTTTCGGCATGGATGTCCATCAAGACCGCAGCGGTCAATGTTCCCTTCGGCGGCGGAAAAGGCGGCATCCGCATTGATCCGCAAGCGTTTTCACCAGCCGAACTCGAGCGCATTACCCGCCGGTACATCTCTGAAATCGGCATGATCATCGGCCCCAACACTGATATCCCGGCTCCCGATGTCAACACCAACAGCCAGATCATGGCCTGGATGCTCGACAGCTACGCACACAATACCGGCACCAACGCACCGGGCATTGTTACCGGAAAGCCCATCAATCTGGGCGGCAGCCTGGGCCGCGTTGAAGCCACCGGACGTGGCGTGTTTGTGGTGGGCTCGGCTGCCATGAAAGACGCCGGCATCGATCTGGACGGCGCACGCATCGCCATCCAGGGCTTTGGCAATGTGGGCGGCACCGCAGCACGCCTGTTTGCCCAGTCGGGCGCACGCATCGTGGCAGTATGCGATCACACCGGTGTCGTTTGCCGCGACACCGGACTGGATGTCGAGTCCCTCACGCAACACGTGCTGGATACCGGCGGAGTCGCCGGGTTTGAAGCGGCCGACACCTTGTCTGCAGACGACTTCTGGTCCCTGGAGACCGACGTGCTTGTTCCGGCAGCCCTGGAAGACCAGATCACCGAAGACAATGCCGCCGCCCTGCGCACCCGCATTGTCGTGGAAGGCGCCAACGGCCCAACCACGCCGGCGGCCGACGACATCCTCACGGATCGGGGCATCATGGTCGTGCCCGACGTACTCGCCAACGCCGGCGGCGTCACCGTCAGCTATTTCGAATGGGTGCAGAATTCGACCTCGTTCTTCTGGACGGAAGAAGAAGTCAACAAGCGCCTCGACATGATGATGCACGATGCCTGGCGAGCCATATCAGAAACCGCACGCGAACATGGGGTCAGCCTGCGCACGGCTTCCTTCATTGCAGCGTGTACCCGCATCCTCGAGGCGCACGATATTCGCGGTTTATACCCCTGACAGGATTAGGGGTACCCCCGGTTTGCTTTTCACTTACAAACCGCTACCATGTTGCTTGCTGGGACCACACACCAACGACGAAACCAGCACCCATGCACAGGTAGTCCGGTTCTGACCGGGGCGCCTTATCCACCTCAGGAGGAGACATGAACCTGCTCAAGAAACTTGGCAGCGTTGCCGTCATGGCATTTGCTGCCGCAAGCGTTGTGCCTGCCCAGGCATCCGACTTATCCGAAATCGTCAAGCGCGGCGAACTTCGGGTTGCTGTCCAGACATCCGGCCCACTCATGAGCTTCATCAACAAGAACGGCGAACGCACCGGGCTGGCGGTCGAAGTCGTCAGTCGCATGGCCGACGACATGGGTGTTGAACTCGTCCTCCAGGATTACGACTGGAAAGGACTGATCCCGGCCCTGACGTCCGGCAAGGTCGACATGATCGCCGCCGACATGACTCCCACACCCGAACGCGCCTTGCAGGTTCTGTTTTCCAATCCGGTGTTCTTTGCTGAAACCGTTGCCGTTGCCAAAGACGACGCTGACTACACCTCCTGGGAAGACCTGAACACAAGCGGCACCCAGGTGGGTGCACTGGGGGCCAGCACCTACGCAGAAGCCACCAAGAAGCTGCTTCCCGAGGCCAACCTGAAGGAATACTCCGGCGGCAGTGCCCCGGTTGGCCAGGCCATTTCCAGCGGCCGCCTGGATGCAGGCATCATGGCCCGCACCACGGCCGAACAATTCAAGGTTGATTTTGGCAATCTCAAGATTCTTGATGGCACCATGGTGAACGAGCCCCTGGCCTTTGCCATCCAGCCCCAGGCATGGAGCATCAAGTTCTGGCTCGACAACTGGATAGAAATGCGCACCGGGGACCGCAGTCTGCCCGCCATGGTGGACTACTGGTATTCCACCGACTGGAAAAAAGACAACTGATGCCAGGCACCGAGGCGCCCCGCTCCGGCGGGGCGCTGGTTGTTGTCGAAAACGTCAGCAAGACTTTTGACACGCCCGCAGGCGAACAGAAACTGATCGCCCTGCAGGATGTGTCCATGGATCTCACCCACGGCGAAGTGCTGGTGATCATCGGGCCATCGGGATCGGGCAAGAGCACGCTGCTGCGCACACTCAATGCCCTCGAATCCATCGACAGCGGCAGCATTCACATTGACGGCATCGACATCACCCGACCAGACACCAACATCAATGCCTTGCGGGCCCGGGTAGGCATGGTGTTCCAGCACTTCAACCTGTTTACGCATCGCACTATTCTCGACAACCTCGTCCTGCCGCAATGCGCCGTCCTCAAGCGCAGCCGCGCCCAGGCGACTGAACGCGCAAGGGGGCTGCTGGAACAAATCCACATCGCCGAGCTGGCCGACCGCTACCCGCGGCAGCTTTCAGGCGGACAGCAGCAACGGGCGGCCATCGCCCGGGCGCTGGTCATGGACCCCATTGTCATGCTGTTCGACGAAGCCACATCGGCGCTCGACCCCGAAACCGTGGGTGGCGTCCTCGAGCTCATGAAATCGCTGGCGCATGACGGCATGACCATGGCCGTGGTCACGCACGAAATGGGCTTCGCCCGGGAAGTCGCTGACCGCGTTGTCTTCATGGATGCTGGCCGGATCGTCGAGCAGGGCACGCCTGAGCAAATATTTGATCACCCGCAAGAAACCCGGACCCGGGCCTTTCTGGAGCAGATCCTGTGGTAGCGGTGCCTTCACCCCTTCTCATCGGGGCGGTGTGCCCATGACAACGTGGCTGCTTGATTACTACAATTGGCGGGTGGTTGGTCAGTACCTGGACGAGTTCGGGCGCGGTCTGTGGGCCACCCTGACCATCTCTGCCATTGCGCTGGTGCTGTCATTGATTGTTGGCGTGGTGCTCGCCCTTGTCCGGCTGTCCGGACGCCCCTTGCTGCAGCGTCCTGTCAATGCCTACATCCAGTTCATCCGCGCCACCCCACTGCTGGTGCAGATCTACCTGGTCTATTACGCCCTTCCGGTCATTGCCCCCTTCACGCTACGCTGGGATGAACTCTGGCTCGGCATATTCGCGCTTGTCCTGCACACCGCCCCCTACATGGGAGAAATCCTGCGGGTCGGCTTTCAGTCCGTGCCACGCGGCCAGATAGAAGGCGCCATGGCCGTGGGCATGACGCCCTTCCAGCGCCTGCGCTACGTGATTCTTCCACAAGGATTTGTCAATACCATCCCACCCCTGCTGGGGCAAACCGCCATCCTCATCAAAGATACCTCGTTGCTGTCGCTGATCACGATTTTTGAGCTGCTGTCCGCCGGCATGGTCCTCAACAACGAGCGCATCATGCCCACCGAAAGCTTTGTGACAGTCGCAGCGGGTTATCTGCTGATCTACGCCCTGATGCTGATGATCTCGCGCCGCATCAGACAGCGGCTCGAAGGCCCTGCCTGGGCATCCCGGTAACGCGCCATGCTTGAACTGTTCATCACCTATTTCGATGTTACCCGCGTGGTCATGCCGTTTCTGGTGCGCGGGTTTCTGGAAACCCTGCGCATCTCGTTCTTTGCCATTGTGGCCGGGTCCCTGCTGGGCTTTGTCATCGGGCTCATACGCTCCTACCGGCCACCCCTCATTACCGGTCTGCTTGGCCTGTACATCCATTTCTTGCGCGGAACACCCTTTCTTGTGCAGCTCTATCTGTTTTACTTTGTCCTGCCCTCGACAAACATTTCCTGGTTGAGCTGGGACTCCCACACCGCTGCCTTCATTACCCTGACCTGCTATACATCCAGCTATGTAGCTGAAATCGTCACCGGTGCCATCCGTTCGGTTGCGCGCGAACAATGGGAAGCCGCAGCAGCCATTGCCCTGGGTCGTTATCAGACCATGCGTCGCGTCATTCTCCCCCAGGCGTTGCGACTCATCATTCAGCCCATGAGCGGAGTGTATGTCATCCTCATCAAGAGTACTGCCATCGTATCGGTTGTCGGCATCGCCGAGCTCACGCGCCAGGGCGAGCAACTCATCATCACATTCCCCAATCACCTGCTTTATATTTATAGTCTGATCGCCATCATTTACTTTCTGTACTGCTACCCGGTGCTACGCTTTGCCGAGTGGCTTGAAAAACGCATTGGCGGGGTCAAGATACGCACCCTTGATTGATTCACACCCTGCCCCACCCTCCACTCAGCATGGCCCACTCCGATTACATTGATTCGTTTTATCGCCGCACGCTTCAGGGGGCACATGCCTACGAACCACTGGACGGCGAACACACGACTGAAATCGCCATCGTGGGTGGCGGGCTGGCCGGCCTCACCTGCGCCCTCGAACTGACCCGCAAGAACAGGAAAGTCACGCTGGTTGATGCCCATCGCGTCGGCTGGGGTGCATCCGGACGCAATGGTGGATCCGTCAGCCCGTCATGGTCAGGCAATGATGCAGCCATCCGCTCGCGTGTGGGTCAGGATGGGTTCGACGCCCTGTTCCGGCTGTCCATGGAAGGCGTGGCGATGGTCAGGGAATATGCCCTGAGCCTGGCCGGCGAGGCCGCCCACCTCACGCCCGGCCATCTCCGGGTTTCCGTTCATGACAACGCCACGGCCTTCCGGCAGCTATGCGAAACGCAGTACAAGCGCTACGGACGCAAGCTGCAGTATCTTGACACCGCCGCCGTACAGGAATACTTGAACAGCCCGCGCTACCATCAGGGAGTGTTTGCTGCAGATGGCTTTCACCTGCACCCGCTCAATTACTGTCAGGCACTGGCCAGGGCCTGTCATGAGCAAGGGGTTACCGTCTTCGAGCAGACGCCGGTCACCCGGCTTGAGCGCCACGGAGGCGACTTCCGGCTGACCGTCCCTGCCGGGGTCATCCGTGCCGAACAGGTGGTGATCTGCACAGGCGGCTACACAGACCACCTCGTCCCCGCACTCAAACGTGCCTTCCTGCCCATCGCGACTTACATCATGCTGTCCGAGCCCTTGGGCGATCGCCTCCATGACGCCATCCGGACACCCGCAGCCATTGGTGATATTCGACGTGCCAGCAACTACTACCGGATTGTGGATGGCGACCGCCTGCAATGGGGTGGCCACATCACCACCCGGGTGGCTGACCCCGCCAATATCGAGAGCATTCTCCGAAAAGAACTGCAGCGATGCTATCCCCAACTGGGTGACATTCCCATTGCCGTGACCTGGTCGGGGCTGATGTCTTACGCCAGACACCTCATGCCCCAGATCGGTCAGCTGGAGCCCGGGCTATGGTATTGCACCGCCTTTGGGGGGCACGGCATCAACACAACCGCCATTGGCGCCCGTACCGTCGCTGAAGGCATCTGCCAGGAATCCGACCGCTACCGCCGCTTCGCACCTTTCGGGCTGGCATGGAATGGTGGGCCGTTCGGACAGACCGCCGTCCAGCTGACGTATTGGCGCTATCAGCTGACCGACCGCCTGCGCGAACGCCGCTCCCCACCGGCTGTGCACACGAGCTGACTCGCCCGCTTCCACGCCCTGAAACCGTGGCGCCTGGCATGCACGATCGTCAGATATCCTGCTGCAACCGGCGCTGACTGCTGAACGCCCTGACCTGTCCAGTGACCGGGTCGGTAAAGGCGATGCTGCGTGCCAGCAACTGCAGTGGCTGTTGAAAACTGTCTGCCGCACGCTGCGGCAACAGGACCGGATACAACTCGTCGTCAAGAATCGGCATACCCAGAGCAGCCAGATGAACGCGCAGCTGATGCTTGCGTCCAGATACCGGATAGAGCCGGTAGAGCGCCTGGCCTGCGGCCGTCTTGCGAACCCTTTCGATATACGTTTCGCTGTTGGGCGTACCCGCTTCCTCCTGCATGAGGAATTCCCGGCCATTGACCAGCCTGCTTTTATGGGTCAGGGGAAAACGTAATCGGTCCGTCCAGGGAGCGACCGCCTCGTACACCCTGGCCACTTCGCGACGCTGAAACAGGGTCTGATAAGCGCCACGACGGGCAGGGTCTGCGCAAAACACCAGCACGCCCGCGGTTTCACGGTCCAGCCGGTGAACCGGGGTGAGGCGGGGCAAGTCCAGATCCCGGCGCAAACGCGTGAGCACCGTATCGCGCACGTGCCTGCCAGCAGGGGCTGTGGCCAGGAAGTGCGGCTTGTCGACCACCACCAGCAAGGCATCACGAAACAATACCGGCAGCGCGTCAGGCAGAATCGGTTCGTCATCAACCTCACGGTAATACCAGAGCCACTGGCGGGGGCGGTAGGGCTCGTCCACCGCCTGTGGCCGACCTGTCGAATCGACGATGTCTCCGCGTGTCATCCGTGCGCGCAACAAGCCCTCGGGCAAGTGATGGTACCGCGCTTCAAGAAATTCCAGAACTGTAGCCCAGGGCCCCGGCGGCAGAAAGACTCGACTGGGGGCCACGCCTTCACGAACCGGCAAGGGTGCCTGAACTAACGGTTTATGCATAGTCAGCCTGCCAACAGTACGACCGCCTTGGTCAGCATCCGCAACCAACTGTTCCAGCGTGGCGGCTCCGGGAGTACGGATGTTGCTTGTCTCTGACATCAGCAGCCTTCGGGTGCGATACCTGACATCAGACAGCCGGTGCATTACAGCAGGCCGTTCTCCTTGAAGTATTTTTCGGCACCCGGGTGCAGGGGAGCAGACAGGCCATCAACCACCATGTCTTCCTTGACCAGATGGGACAGCGCAGGATGCAGCTTCTTGAAATCCTCAAAATTCTCGAACACCGCTTTCACCACCTGGTAGACAGTATCCTCGGGGACATCTTCGGAAGAAACAAAGGTTGCCAGCACGCCATAGGTGGGGATGTCTTCGTCGTTATTGTTGTACAGTCCGCCAGGTATGGCGGCTTTGGCGTAATAGGGGTATTTGTCGACCAGGCCATCCACCGCATCCCCTTCCAGCGGGACAATTTTTGCGCCACAAGTGGCGGTGGGATCCTGAATATTGGCCGAGGGGTGCCCGACGCCATAGAAGAAACCGTCGATCTTGCCATCGCACAATGCCGCGCCATGCTCATCGGGGCGCAGTTCGGATGCCAGCGAGAAGAAATCCAGTGTGTCGCCGCGTGCTTCAAGCAACTGTTCCATCGAGGCGCGTGTCCCGGACCCCGGATTGCCCACGTTGAATTTCTTGCCTTTGAGGTCGTCAAACGACTTGATGTTGGCTTCCTTGCGAGTCACTACCGTGAACGGCTCGGGATGCAGCGAAAACACCGAACGCAGCTTGGTAAATGCGCCCGCATCCTTGAACTGGCTTTCGCCGTTGAACGCGTTGTATCCCACGTCGGACTGCACCACGCCGAGATCAAGCTCGCCGGCCTTGATGGTGTTGACGTTGAATACCGAACCACCCGTTGATTCGACCGAGCAACGCATGCCATGCTTGGCGCGATCCTTGTTGACCAGGCGGCAGATGGCGCCCCCTGCGGCGTAATACACGCCTGTCACGCCACCGGTACCAATGCTGATGAAATTGTCCTGGGCAGAGACCTGCATGGGCGTAGTCATGAGTGCGACGGCGGCAGCGGCGCTGGCTGTCAGGGCCAGGCCTTTGTGAGTAGATTGTCTAAAAAACCGTTTCATCGCAATGACTCCTGAGGATTTTCTTTATTGAAAGCATCTGCGCATTGTATGTGTTTCGGGCAGTTGTGTGCCAACGTAACATCGTACAGCGAACCGGAAAAGCCTAACCTCATGAATTTTCTGGGCTTTCCCGGACTTGCTCCAGCGTATGATCCGCATCGGCATAGTCGTCGGATAACGCGTGCAGTGCAGGCATGTCTTGCTGTGCCTGCGATGCCAGGCCCGCAAAACGGGAAATCTTCCGCACCAGTCCCTGCTGGCCCGCCAGTGCCGTCACGGTGTCGTTGTAATGACGATTGGCCGTGCCCAGCGTCGCGCCCAGCCGCCTGAAACGCTCTGCCACCCTTGCCATCTGGGCATGGATGTCTCCGGCCTGCCGGGCGAGTTCACCCGCTTCCCTGTGCGTACGGTCGGTTGCCCACGCAGCGGCAATCAACCGCAGCACGGGCATCAGGGTAGAGGTGGACACCAGCATCACGTCCTTGCGCCATGCATATTCGACCAGGTCCGAGCTATGGCGCAAAGCTGCCATGGCGGCCGCCTCGATCGGCATGTACATCAGTACAAAGCCCGGACTGTCGGCCCCGGGCAGGCGAGCATAGCCCTTGCGTGCCAGATCATCCACGTGTCGCCGGACTGCCCGCACATGCGCATCCAGAAATCTGGCTGACTCCTCGTCGCTGGTACTGGATACGGCCAGATCATAATCAGCCAGGGACACCTTGCTGTCGATGACAATGGATTTCTGATCGGGCAGATCCACAACAATGTCTGGCTGCAAGCGCTGCCCTGCCCCCGTCGCGTACGAGGGCTGCACACGATAGTGCAGCCCCTTCTCCAGCCCGGCAAGCTGCAGGCAGCGTTCCAGCAGCATCTCTCCCCAGTTTCCTGCCGTCTTGCTTTCGCCCCGCAGGGCGGTGGAGAGGCTTTGTGCCTGCTCGCCAATCTGCAGGCCCATCTCGGCTACCTG
>Ga0079226_10002336_pt1 | contig 14648 bp, 30 predicted proteins | sample Poulit2014_FD_76345 | JGI IMG/M metagenome (GOLD analysis project Ga0079226, IMG submission 76345) | Agricultural soil microbial communities from Georgia to study Nitrogen management - Poultry litter 2014 | ecosystem: Environmental > Terrestrial > Soil > Agricultural land | place: USA: Georgia... | reverse complement strand
TAGCGCTCGAAATACTTATATTTGCCGTTGGATAATTCTTCAATCCACATTGTTTTTACCTCATTTCTATGTTAAAATGGGTATAGTAAAGAGGCCTACTACATGCAGGTTTTTACTATACTACCAATTATTCCTTACACTCTAAGTTTGGCGACGGAGAGTGTGAGGGATTTTTTTATTTTATTTAAGACCAGTTCCAGTTTTGCTATCAACTACATAAGTTCCGTTTTTTTGAACAAAGTGAATTGAAACACTAGCATAATATGAACCATCTTCTAAGTCCCAATCGCAATCCATAGATGGAACTTCTGAATCGCTATCAAAATCATAATCTGTGTCAGTGCTAGTAGTAGTTGGTTCACCGACAGTTGCTACAATCTCGTCATAAGTAGTAGTGCCATCTACAATGCTGTCAAAATAAGCGTCAGTCCACTTAAATGCATCATCAGCTGCTTTTTCAGCAGCAATAGACGAGCTTTCCTCTGCTATAGATGATTCGCTATATTCTTTATCAATTGATTTTGAAGTCTCATCATAAGCCTTGCTCGCTTCGTCGAGAGCATTGCTATATATTGATTGCGTAACCAAAACAATTATTAATGAAGCCAATGCTAATAAAGTTCCAATCAAAGCAAGCACCTTCTTGTTTTTGCGATTGACAATCAAAGCTATTACACCTAAAACCAGCGCGAACAGCCCGACTACAAAAGAGCCATTATTTAGAAACGACACCCAAGAACCGACTATGGCAATGCCACCAAAAACAATCGCCAAAATACCTAAGACTTTCTTTTCGTCTTTCATAATATGAATCCTCCTACCCAGCTTTTAACGTGGTTCAGGTTTGCACGTAGTTTTTTTAAACAATATCCATTAAATTATAATATTCATCAATAACCATACATTCGTCAGCTACGGTGTTCAATTGGTGTCTTTGCATGAAATTGACATAATTGAATTCACAATCCAATTCTTTAAGCTCTTCTTCTAACAAGAGACGGATCATGTGACGATTAGCTTGCAATTCAAATTGTTCATGACGTCTTTGATATTGGTTAGAATCGTGTTCAAGATGTCCAAGCTCATGATAAACAACTTTTTTCATAGCTTCTTCCGAAAGTGATTTATTGATAAATATGATTTTTATCTCACTAATGTAAATACCCGGACGTGGCCATAGCTCATTGTCAAAATAAGCTAGTGTGACTCCGTATGAGTCAACGAGTTCTTCAATAGTCATATTGTGCAAATCCCTTTATAATGCTTAAAAAGCCGGCTGAAATATTCAACCGACTTTCTTGTAAATGTTGGATTCCCTTCTTCACGCACGCATGAAGTATAGGGCGCTGAACTGAATCAGTCTTACACGTACAAATATCATAACATAAAATACTACCAGATTGCAATGATTTTTTGAAAAATAATAAACATTTTTATTAAAGTTGGATTTTTCTTGTAATCTTGCTCGTGTCGTTTGCATCTCTCAATAAACTTGTTGAGATCTTCCTTCTGGTAACCAAATACCTTTGGTGAGCAGTATGATTTGGCTAATGCAAACAAGGATAATAGGTCATTGACCTTTTTGTAGTTTTTATATTTCAATAAGTCGGTTTGTGCTGCCAGCGTTGTTACGGCGGCGGTTGTATTTTTAAGTTTGTTGTCATCCTTAAAGATATTTAGGATAAATACACTATTATGAGCACAAGCGTTTCTGATATATCTTGCATTGTTACCTAGTTCATAGGCTTTTTTTAATGATTTTGGTTTGTATTTTTCATAGTATATTTCTAGGAATTTCATCAGGCATCCATAATCCATGTGCTCTAATAATGCCCAATAGGGGACATTATCTCTTCGTTTGAGGTACATGTCGTTTTGATAGCGTGAAACGCTAAATTTTCGCCAAGTGATGTCGTAATATTTGCCATGTTCTAGGTCTTTAAATTCTTTGACAATGCTATAACCATCTTCGTGGGGATTATTATCTATTTGTCGGCAGAGTTCTGTCTTGATGAAGTGCTCAGTGTTAATAGAAATATTTAGAAGTAAATTTCTTACCTGAAAATCAATGGATGCTAAGTCTTTTAGGTATTCGAAATCTAAATTTTGGTATTTGTCGTCTTTCTTCTTAAAGTTTTTTCGGAAGGCAGAGACTTTATAGTAATAGTTATTTTTATCAATGAAGTTGATAGCTTTCCCCTTAGAGCACTTTTCAAAAGTGACTCCTTTGTTTTCTAGGTGAGTGATTAGTTCAGGGTGTGATAATTTTCTCTGTCTGCTCATTTTCTCCCTTTCAAATAAATCTCGATGATGTTTGTGATAGCATCGACGTCTTCATCTGTGAGGGGTTTGCCATCAAATGTTTTGGCATTTCTTGCCATTTTACGTAAATCTTCAGTAGTGTATTCTGATGCAGTATCGTCAGAAGCTATTCTGGGATTATCTGTACGTCCTAACAAATAATCAGTAGACACATTGAAATAGTCAGCGATTTCTTGCAGGCGGTCAGATTTTGGGTTCCCTTTTTTAAGGCTATACAGATAATTTGTACTATATCCTAATCGTTCTTCAAGAGTATTTAAAGATATACCTTGTTTATCAGCTAATTCTTTGATTTTGTCAAATGCTAAAATCATTGTTATATCAACCTTTCTAGCATTACAAAAAATATTTTTAAAATTAATTCTAAAAAATACTTGACTTTTTCTAAAACTAGTTTTAAAATATAATTTGTAAAGCGAATGAATAAGCGAAACAAAAAACGAAGATAAAACTAAAAAAAATAAGTTTGGCGACTTTGATTATCAGTATTTATCAAGTATTTTGTTAGTGATTTTCTTATACATTGATTTTAAAACTAATTTTAATTATTGTCAATATATTTTATAATTTTTCGCAAAAAAATTCGCTTTACCATTTTAAAGAAAGGAAATATACAAAATGAGTCAGCAACATAAAAAATGGATTGCTTTAGTCGAACAACGATTGAAAGAAAAAAACTGGTCGAAAGCAGATTTAACACAAGCGGTTGGTTTACGAAGTCAAGGTACCATTACCGATTTGCTCAAAACTGGTAAAGGTAGTGTTGATTTAAAACTACGTGTTTCTAAAATTCTTGGTATTCGTGAACCGTGGGAAGAATTTGAAGAAAAATAATACAAACGGTACGCAAAGGAGTAACAATGAACGAAATAGCACCAAATGATTTCGACTACTCTTTGCTCGATGCAAAGACGAAAGAATTTCTTGAAGAAAGTGCCAATATCATTTACGGCATCCAAAGCAAGAGCGCTTATGAAATAGGAAAGCAACTTGCTAAAGCTCAAGAAAAACTTGCACAAAACAGATACGGGTGTTTTGAAGAGTGGTATAGAAGTTTAGGGTTTAAAACAACCAAAGCCTATGAATATATTAATCATTACAAGTTCATTTCTTCGCAAAACGAAGAATTGAAAATAGATTTTTTTGAAAGTTTGCCAAAAACGTTACAAGCCCAAGTAGCTAAACCATCCGCAAACCCAGAGGTCAATCAAGCAGTATTTAATGGAGACATCAAAACTCACAAAGAATATAAAGAGCTTGAGCGTCGTCTAAAACTCAAAGACCAAGCACTGGAAGCGGTCAAGGATGAGTTGGAGCGTGTCAAACAAACTAAGCCCAAGGAAAAAGTAATCGAAAAGGAAGTTATTCCACATGATTACAAAGCAACGCAAGACCTTAACAAGCAACTACTAGGAAAGAACAAAGACCTAGCGGACGAGCTTGAATCAGTCAAACGTAGCTTGCGACTTAAGGAAGCGTCTTATGAAATGCTCGAGAAAGAAACATCCGAGGCACTAGCCTTGAAAGAATCCATTGAACACTTACGAGCTGATAAGGAAAGGCTAGAAAATAGCGTGACTAATATCTTTAATCTCAGTAAGCTCGTTACCAAATTTGAAGACTTCTTTGACGAAGAAATGGCACCGCTCAGGTTTAAAACCCTTATCCAAGGCATTGGAAAAGACGCTCAGATTGAAAAGCTCAGAGACATCTTGACGCTGACCGAAAACTGGTTGGACGAAATGAACAAGATTATCCCAGAAAGGGGACGAACAATCATAGAAGGAGAAATCATCAATGAGTAAGAAGAAGAAAAAAGAAAATCTACTCGCTGAAACAGTAGAAATGCAGAAGAAACAAGCTATGAATTTGGTTGCCCAAAGCACTGTTAATCAACAGCTTTTGGAAGAAGTTATCGGAATTAAGGAAGAAATGGATAGAAATGTTAGAAAGACTAATCAAAAGCTAACTGACATTGAGTTGCTTGTCGAAGAAGTCAACAAGAAAGTACATATTGATGACGGTGAAGCTTCAAAAATTAAAAGCATCGTTTTCCGAAAAGCTGGTGTGTTTGCTGACTTCTACTTTGAAGAACAGAAAACACATCCAAGCGATAACTTGTTCGCATCTAAGAAGGGTCAATTCATCCGCTTGATGTACTCACGCTTGAAGAAAGCATTTAACGTGACAAAGTACACTAACATCAAGCATGTTGACGCTGAAAAGGCAATTAAGTTTTTGGAAAATCTATCTTATGACGATTTCACAAAATTTGAAATCCGTGAGACACCAAAACAAAAAGAGCTTATCGCTCTTGAAAAGGGTGACCTAAAAATGTCTCACCTTATGAATTGAAACTATTATATCAAAACGAAGAGGAGCAAACATGAACAAACTACAATTTAACATTTCTTGCAACACAGCAGAAGAAGCTATTTTAGAAGTCCAGAAGCTAGAAAAAGCATTTAATAAACCCATTGAATGTTATGTGAACATTGTTATGGACGAAGAAAAAGAACCTACTGCGGTAACAGTAGATTCTGAAAAAATAGTCCTTGGAAATTGGACTAAAGAACAAATAGACTCAACTAAACAAATCTAATAAAATCACCTTCAACTGTGAATTCATTATTAGATTTAATAGTAATTTGACCTTGCGAAACCTCATCTAAAACAATTGTTCCGTCATCAAAAACATAAAATCTTTGAAAATATAATCGGTCTGAACTGTTTACAAACTTATATACTAGATTACCTTTGGGAGCAATTTGATAACCTTGAGGATGGTCGCTTGGTGATACATACACATGTTGTAAATTTTGTTCTTCTATATTCATATAATCACCTCCTTTCGAGATGATTATAACAAAAAAAGCCACTGAGAAATCAGTGACTTAACAAAAAAACTTAACTAGATTATATCACATTTAAAAGGAGTGTGCTATGCCGAAAGCAAATATAACGTATAAAGCTGTTGGCAACAACGAAAAAGCGGAGTGGGGCGATTATGACCACTTAATGCAACGTTGGGAAGGTCTTAGCAAACCCGTCGCTAAGCAATGGGCAGCTGAAATGCGTGAACATCCAGAGTTTAGGAAATATATCGACAATCCTACACATCGAATAGTTTTTATCAATTACAAAGGATTTGAGCTATTTGTTAAATGGAAATCACGTAACCGATATTTGAGTAAAAAAGAAACATTAGCTGAAATGCTGGGAAACATCAAACTAGAAGAAAGAGTAGGAATATAACATGACATATTTAATTATCGCAGTCGCAGTTTTAGCATTAGCTGAAATAATCGTTTTACCGTTTGCAGGCAAACGATTATCAATTTTTGACTTGGAGGACGTAGAAGATGAAACTATTTAACTGGATTTTTGCAAAACCTAAAAAGCAAGAGCCTATTCAACCAACTTATGTTTTCAAAAGCTGGGAAGTGAGTGCTAAAAATTATAACAAAACACACAATATTCGCAACAGCTTGATCTAGGATGTGGAATTATGAATAAGATTAAGCAATTAAGAAAAGAAAGAGGTCTGACGTTACAAGAATTAAGTGACATTTTGTTAGATGATTACGGTATAAAAACATCAACTGGACAACTATCTTCTTACGAAAATGGTAGACGTTCTCCGAGAAATTTCTTGGTTTGGACTTCCATTGCTAATATTTTTGGGGTATCTGTTGGGTATTTACTGGGCTATTCTGACAAAGTCAACGCAAAGGCAAACTTACTAGATATCATCATCTCAGAAGTGGATATTCCGCAATCAACGCTTGATAAATGTATCAGCAAGCTAAACGAAACAGACCAGCTAGAGATAGAAAAAGGATATTATGAGCGAAAGAGGGGAAAAAATCAATAATGTACACATACGAATATCGCTGCTTGGATTGTGGTGAGCGCTGGGAAATTATTGATAGCTACCCGCCGCTTGAATGTCCACATTGTGAAAGCGAAGAGATTTATCAACTATGGAAAGCGAGGGCGTACGATTGAGAATTTATGTTAATAAACGCAAAAAATTGATTTTAGCACCAGAAGTTTTTGAAAAATACGGTGGCGTAAGCAATGAAACCATTCAAATCAAAAATGGCGAATTTGCAAAAGAAATTGAAAAGGAAGTTAAAGAAGCAATGCAAGAGATTATCGAACGTTGGCAACCAATTTTCGATAATATTCCAACGGAAGCACTATTTGCTGAAAGACAAAGGCAAGTTAAAAACTTTATTGATTTTGAAACAGTACTAACAGAACTGGTAGAGGAGGAATATGGTAAATGATTTTTGTAAAAGAGTATGTTGACGGCATTGGTTATAATGCTACAGATTGGTTAAACCATGAAATCGAATTGAATAAACATTGCTGGAAGCATGAAATCGTTGGTTACCAGCTTGGTGAAGGTGTTGCTACTATTCTTGTCGAATGGGTTGGTCTGACTGGTAACGAGTTTGAGGAGTGGGAACGTGAAGATTTTAGCTATTGATCCATCTTCAAACAAAATCAAAACCAGTACAACTGGAATTGTTTTGTTAGACAATGCAAGGCTTGAATGCTCGTGGGTAGCAAGTTATGGCATGCGAGGTTTTAAAGAATGGTACACAACTATTGGATTTGATTTAGAGCCAGATGTCGTTGTTGTTGAAAAATTCGAAGCTCGTGATAATGACAAATCAAAAGATAATTCAGTATTGGAGACGATTGCTTTTATCGAAATGTGCTTTCCGAATTTAATTTTGCAACGCAATGCTGGTTATAAATCTGACATTCCAGATAATCTCTTAAAAATTTTGGGTCTATGGAAATTTGAAAAAAGCCATCATCAAGATTGCCGAGCAGCCGCCCGACTTGGGCTATTTTACGCAATGCGAAACGACATTGAAGAAGTTGTTCAAGACATTGGAAGGGTGGTTTGTGAGTATCGCAAACATAAGGTGATGGAGGTATAAAGCTTGACAAAAATTGTGTTAAGAAAATGGCAAAAGGAGGCAGTATCCCGAAGTTCAAGATTAAATCACGGTATTTTTCTTGAAGCTTTGGGAGGTTGAAGGCCGAGGTAAAACCATCTGCGCTTTATCAATCTGTAAAGCTAAAAGCGTTGACAAAGTTATCATCGTTAATAATCGAGTGGCTATTTTAGATGGTTGGAAAGACACTGTTCAGAAATTTGGTTTTGACAAAGACTTTGAAGTTATTTATCTAACTGATAGAGCTTTGCAAAATCGTGTTAAAACGCAAAAAATGGCTTGTGACGTGCTTATTATTGATGAATGGCAAAATGTATCAAGCGATAAAAACGTGCGAGCATACGCTAAAATAAAGCGCAATTACACGATAGGGCTATCAGCCACACCGATTAGGAAAAAAGGTCAAAATTTCTATCCGCTAGAAAAAACGCTGTGGGGGTTTGCTAACCCTAACAGAAAATTTGATTGGCAGAAAACGCACGGAAAAATGGTATATGATCCATTCTCTTACTCAAAAGAGAAATGGGATGACTTTAGAGACTATGAAAGCTATGTATCTAAATTACCAAATTTCATGCGTTGGGAAGAGATTGAAGAAATTGAAAACGCCAAAAAGAACAATGGTTATGACATCAAATTTTTTCAAAAGACAGTTCCAGTCGCTAATCCAGAAAAACTTAAACAGTTTAAAAAGTTAAACTTAGTGACAATTGGCGATCAAACAGCAATGGCTAAGCAATCGTTTGGGCGTAAGACGTTCGAACAATACTTAAATCAAACTGGCGTTGCTGTTGATTTTCCAAAATTAAAAGCAATCAATGCAGATACGCCACTTTTAAAAGAGTTAGATGGTTTGATTGAACGAGCGCCACACGGCATGCTGATTGTCAGCAAGTCAAAGCAAATTGTTAATGTTATCCATGAACGGCATCCCGACATAGGTATTTGGACGGGTGATGTTAAAGAAGGGCTTGATAAGCAAATCATAGTAGCTACGAGTCAAGTTCTTGGCGTTGGGGTTGATGGCTTACAGTACAAGTTTCAAACAATTGCTGTACTTGATCCAGTTGACAAAGATAGCGGTGAATATGATGATTATCGCCAGCTCCTATGGCGAGTAACAGGAAGTCGTCAGCAGCATGATGTCAATGTTATTGAATTTTATTATAAAGGAGAATAGATGTTTAAACTACCAGAAAACAAACCACAAGTGCCGAGAGACACACCACGAAACTATTTCATCTACGGTGAAACAATGAGCGGAAAATCTTACTTGGCCAACGAATTTCCGAATCCAATCGTCTTAAACACGGACGGAAATGCTAGTGCTAACAGTGTACCAGCGATTCAATTAATCAATGCGCGAGACAGGAGCGGACGTATTACAAAATCAGTTATCGACCAGCTTAGTGAAATCTTACTGGCTTTGCAAACGCAAGAACACACCTACGAAACAGTAGTAGTCGATGTTATTGACGATGTTATCGACATGATCAAAATTGCTGTCTGCAGTCAGTTCGGTGTTAAGTCATTATCTGAAATTAGCTATGGTAAAGGCTATGATTATTTCAATCAAGCTTTGACAGAGCTTGTTATTGATTTAAAAGCTTTACCAATGAATGTCATTTATATTAGTCGTCAAATTTCAGAATATGACGATAAAGGCAATGCAACCAAAGACAAACCAAGTTTGAAAGATAAGTATGTCAATCTCATCAATGGTAATTCAGATTTGATGATTCACACCGAAAAAATTGGCAACAATTACAATCGTGAAGTTGACCGAAAACGTAAAACCTACTATGCAGACCAAGTTGATGACAAAGCGATTTTAAAGATTTTACAAACTATTCGAGGAGCTGTTGAACCAGCTCACCAAAAAACACAAACGGCATCAGTTGCTAAAGCTGAAGCGAAACCGAAAACAACTAACGACGAAGATTTATTTTAATTAAAAGGAGAATATACACATGAGTTTATTAGATATTGCAAAAGGACTTAAAAAGAATGGATTTGATCCACGTAAAGATAGTGTTAATGGACAACCTGCAATTCCAGCTGGTACTTATCCGGTTGTGTTAAAAAAAGCGAAATTCAACATTTCAGATAGTGGCTGGGAAAGTCTCGGTTATCAATTTGAAGTCCGCGGTGGTGATTACGATGGACGTTCAGATTTTGTCACTTTCGGAACACTTGATACTTGGGAAACAAAAGATGGAAAAACAATCGATTTAGGCTGGTCTGTCGAAAAAACTATTAAATTCTTCCAAAAAGTTATTGTTTTGGCTGGTGATGAGCTAAAAAATAGTGATTTTGAAGATGGTAAAGCCATGGAAGAAGCTCTTCAACGTAAAGCGGTTGGTTCTTATTTCAATCTTATTATTGACGAAGGTGTTTCTAAAAAAGGGAAAGAATACCGCAATTACGATATCGAAGAGGAAGCAAATCAACCTATTATGTCAGCTACTGAAATTGACGATGATGACCTTCCATTCTAAAAATCTGCATTAGACAGGAGATGTTAGCATGTCTTGCATGAAAGATTATGCTTTGAAGTACAATAAGCTAGGCTTTTCAGTAATTCCAATCAATCCAAAAAATAAAATGCCGTTGATTGACTTCGCGAACAAAACGATGTCAGCTGATGAAATTGAAAGTTTTTGGAACGGCTATCCGAATGCTAACATCGCTGTTCGAACGACTAATTTTTTCGTCATCGACATTGATAAGCATGGACCAACCAACGGATTTGAAAGCTTGAAAAAATGGGATGGTTTAAAGCTTATCGAGCCAACTTTACAAGCTAAGACTGCCAGTGGCGGAAAGCATCTTTTCTATTTTAAAAGAGAAGATATTCAAATCAGTCAAATGATTGGTTTCCTTCCAGGTGTTGACATCAAAGCGCATCCAAACAATTACGTCTTAGTGGCGCCATCGGCAACCGATAAAGGTCAATACGAGTGGGATTTAGAGAAATCTAAAGAAGGTTTGACGATGGTAACTCCGTCAAAACAACTAATAGAAGCTATTAAAAAACAATATGCTTTAACAAACGGGCATAGCTACGATGGTAAAGACGGCTTGCGAGCTTTAAGAGCAAGAACGTATCAGAAAACTAAAAGTAAGACAACTGAATTGTTCGAAACCATCGCGGTTGGTTTTGGTGATGAAGGTGGACGTAATGACAAGCTCACTAGCTTTGTTGGCGGCTTGCTGTACAGGGCGGTTGATGATGAATTAGTTTTTCAATTAGCTCAAATAGCAAATAACAACAGTATCAGCCCACTTCCTCAACAGGAAGTGGAACGGACTGTTGAAAGTATGATTAAAAAAGATAGAAGGTGATTGTAATTGGTGATGTGATTAGCATTGACAGAAATGCAGGTATGATTACCACGAAAGATGGCAATATTAGAGCTAACAGTCCAAATAATGTCTTAATGGCTTTTAAGTCAGATGACCAATTAAGTATTTATTTAAAACACAACGAATTCTCGCAAGAACATGAATTAATCAAAGACATCAAAATCGGTAACACTCATTTCAAAAAAGGTGAGCTACCTTCTAATTTTGATTCAGTTGTTAAAGTGTATTTCGAAAGTGTGTTGAAAGTAGCTTTTTCAAATCAAGCGATGGTCGATGGTATGGAAACATTCTTCTCAGAAAGAACTTACAATCCCGTAGTTGAATATATGGAAAAAGCAGCTAAAGAATGGGATGGCAGACAGCGAATCGATCGTATGTTTCAAGTCTATTTAGGCGCTGACGACATAGGACTAGTTTCAAAAATTGCTGAAATGTGGTTAGTAGGTGCAGTTGCGAAGGTGTATGATCCATATGTTAAATTTGACTATGTCTTAGATTTGGTTGGCGGTCAAGGTGTTGGTAAGACGTCACTTCTCCAGAAATTAGGTGGCAATTGGTACACAGATGCTGTCACAGATTTCTCAAACAAAGATAATTACGACATCATGCTAAAGAGCTTGATTGTTAATGATGATGAAATGGTGGCAAGTAATCGAATGTCATTTGCTGAAACCAAGGCTTTTATCTCAAAAACAAGCTTGCGCTTTAGAAAACCATACATGAAGCGAACAGAGGAGTTTGCAAAAAACTTTGTTTTAGCTCGAACGACCAACCAGAAAGAATATCTCAAAGATAAAACTGGCGAGCGCAGGTTTTTACCGATTATGGTAAACGCTGAAAAGCAAAAGAAACATCCGATGGAAATCGAGCCCGAAACAATTAAACAAATCTGGGGTGAAGCCGTCACGATTTTTAAAAATGGTGCAAGTTTGATGTTTGATGAAGAAACAGAGCAAGAATTAAACGTTTATCGCGAACGATTCATGTACAGAGACGAAGTCGAACAGCAAGTATTGGAATACTTAGATATGCCAATTCCGTCAAATTGGGAAAGCATGTCTGCTCAAAAGCAACATCAATACACGCAAGCCTACTTTGACAACAGCCATGGTTTTGATGCTGGTGATGCTCAATTGACAAAAGTTTCAACACGAGAAATGATGTATAACTTGTTTATGAGAAGTTCGAACGACAGAAAGCTGTCAACGAAAATCAATATGGTCATGGATAATCATCCTGAATGGGAGAAGAAAGTTTTCAAACAAAACAAAAAAACAACAAAAGGATTTGTTAGAAAACGATAGGTAACTTTTATGATTTTATCGGTAACCATCGGTAACCTTTTAAGCTAAAAGTTACCCATAGTTACCTAAAGTTACCGATAAAAATAGGGATAGGTAACCGTGAAAAACCTTGATACTATTGGGTTTATACTATATTGGTTACCTAGTTACCTATATTTTATTAAAAAGTATTATAAAAATAGTAAATATATAAAGAAACGTTGATATTAAGGGATTCTTGTGAATATAAGTGCAAGAAAAAAATAGAAAAGTGTTTTTTATCGGTAACTCGGTAACCTTTACTATTTTGAGGTAAAAATATGAGAAAAGGCGGAAACAAAATGCGTGCTAAATATTCCGTCACGCATTACGAAACTTACAGCAAGACGGTGCTTGATGTGCTAGATGAGTTTCTTGGCTGGTTAGATAGCAAAGGCATCAGCGAGCCAGAAGATGTTGGCGAATTACTTGGCATCAGCGCATATAAAGCTAGGAAATTACAACGGCTGGAAGATTTGCCAAACGAAAGAGTTGAAAAAATGATGAGAAAGGTAATGAGAAATGGCTAATTACAAAAGGGAAGTTATTATCTATGATTTGATATTAGATGACAATGTAGTTTTCACAGGAACGGTTAACGATATTGCTGAAAAGTTAGGAATTTCACCAGTTACTGTATATACTAGACATCGAAAAGGTAAGCATGTTTTACAGGAGAAACGCAGAGAACTGCGAACGCTAACACGCAAACCGCGGGAGGAAAAAGAGCGCCGCAAAGTTTGGGTATATCAATTATTTAAGGATGGCGAGTGGTTGTTTACTGGAACCTGTGAAAAATGCGCTGAGTTTTTAGGTGTGAAATTGGGATATCTTCCACAGTACGAACAAAGAAACGGCATCAAAAGAGTAAAACTGCACATGGAAGAAGTTAGCTGTGATGAAGAGCCGCCTGAAGATAATATCGAGGTTACAGATGTTGTATCTAACAAAGAAGACAAGCAACGTATACGAAAATATACCACGATGAAGGCAGCAGCATTATGCGGATTGTGATTACTATCATTTTAGTTTTGTTGATAAAGTGGTTAGGAGGATAAACATGGATAAAAAGCCAGTGGTACCAACGTATATTGATACATGGATTCAAGGATGCAAATATAATGGTTTTGACTTACTAGAAGCTATGACACTTATTGATGGACCAGAAGAAATAGGCAGATGGATTAGTGATAATCCTGAAACATTTGCTAAAGCTTGGTTGTATGGCTATGAGATTGAAAAAGAAAAGCTGTATAGAGCTAAAAACCGACATACTGGTGAATATCTCTGCTATTGTTTCAAGTTTTACCATGATAAAAACAGTTCTAGTGAAAATCAAAGATTTACAGCTGAAGAAAAACGTTGGGAAGAACTCGGTTATTGGGGTAATGATTTATACGTCTTTGAAGAAGCGGAAGGTGAAGATGAATGAAACGCTATCAAGTCGTTGGGTTTGAAAATGCTGGGCCTGTATTTTATTTCACAGTAACGGCGAAAAATTTTAATGAAGCACTGAGAGAGATAGGCAAAGATTATTATATGACCGATATGACGTTCTGCAAATTGGAAGTTACGGAGGTAGAGGATGATTAAAAAATATATTAAAACAACACCTGTTGAGGCGATTCAGGTAACTGAGGATAATCGTGATGGCTATGAGGTCGAGAAAGAAAAGCTGTATACAGTTGAAATACCGAATCCGAACTGTTTTGGTTTTAGTTCCATTATACTTCGAAGAAATAACGAAGGAAAAATCTATATTTCTTTCAGTATATTTAATTGGGAAACATGGAGAGGTGACGAAAACGCACAGCTAACAGAATCTGAAATCAAGCAAGATTTTGATTGGGCTTGGCAGTTTGCGAAAGAGGTGGAAGAATGCTAGGAATTACGTTAGTAGATGTTGATACATCAAATGCGTGTATTGAAGAAACTGGAACGTGTGAATTATGTTTTGGCTCAATGTGGTGTGATAATCCAATTTTAATTTTTGAAAATCCAAAAGGTGACCGTGCCAAAATTTATGGCTACTATTGGAGCTGGGGAGATTATCTTGAACTTGAAATTGGTAATTATTTGAATTTTTCTGATTGGCTTTCGAAACAAGATGTAGATTGGAATGCGTTAACAAACGATGAAGAAAGCTATGGGTATTTATGTGATTTAGTTGATTTGTATAGAGAGGAAAATGAAAAAGCGGTGGAAGAATGAGACCAAAATTTAGAGCGTGGACAGAAGAAGGAAAAGTGATGTATTACGATGTCTATCCTTTCAAAGACGATACTTTATTGCTAAGTTATGACGAAATTGCTTTTGATGAAGTGCCAGCAAGCGATTTCATCCTTATGCAATCAACAGAACTTAAAGATAAAAACGACAATGAAATCTTCGAAGGTGACATTGTGAAATATAAGAGCGGCTGCAACACTTACACAGAAGAAGTAACTTATGATAAGAATTTAGCTGGATTTGGCGTCAGGGATGCTAACGCTAATATTATCTTTACTTTCGGGGAATTAGCTGAGGACATCGATCTAGGTTCTCTTGAAGTCATTGGTAACATTTGGGAGGATGGTGAATTACTTGATAGTTAATTTTCAAAAGCGTATTGAATTCATAAATGAATGCAATTGTATTGTTGACTTAAATGAGTTAGAGCAAG
>Ga0079226_10002335_pt1 | contig 14649 bp, 11 predicted proteins | sample Poulit2014_FD_76345 | JGI IMG/M metagenome (GOLD analysis project Ga0079226, IMG submission 76345) | Agricultural soil microbial communities from Georgia to study Nitrogen management - Poultry litter 2014 | ecosystem: Environmental > Terrestrial > Soil > Agricultural land | place: USA: Georgia... | reverse complement strand
TCAACTACTGGCTCGCTGGGGGATCGCCGGATACGCTGATCGCCGTTTCCGAACGCTGTCTGAAGGTGAACGGAAACGGGCCCTTATCGCTCGTGCCATGATGACAGACCCCGAGTTGCTCATTCTCGATGAACCAGGCGCCGGACTTGACCTGGCTGGCCGCGAAACACTGGTGCGTTCGTTGGCTCAACTCGCTGCTGACCCGATGTCGCCCACCCAAGTGTTAGTCACACATCATGTCGAGGAAGTGCCACCCAACTTCACCCACGCTCTTGTACTACGCGAAGGTCAGGTTATTTCCGCGGGCCCGATTGAAACAGCGTTGACCGAAGAAACCCTGTCAGAGGCTTTCAGGCTACCCTTGAACGTATCCCGCAACGCTCAAGGCCGTTTCACTGCTTTTGCCCGCACTTAAACACACGTAGGAGCCCCGTGGAATTTCTAGGTATGGAGTGGTGGCAAGTACTCCTTGTCCTCGTGGCCGGGTTTTGGGCCGGCACAATTAACTCCGTTGTAGGTTCCGGTACCCTAGTCACATTCCCGGTACTAGTGTCCGTCGGGTTCCCACCGGTTACCGCCCAAATGTCGAATGCTATGGGGTTGGTTGCGGCTGGCTTTTCTGGGACCTGGGGTTATCGTCGCGAGTTACGTCAGTCCAGTGCAATTATAAAAACCCTGACGTGGGCATCTCTGGCCGGCGGAATTATCGGGGCAACTTTACTGATGTCATTGCCACCCACCGTATTTGACTATGCTGCACCGATCCTCATTGTCGTTGCTATCCTATTTGTGGTTTTCCAACCCCGTCTAAACACTTGGGTGCGACAGCGTCGACAAAGTGCAGCTGGCGCGAATGAAGTTATAACTACAGATATATCGTCAGGACCAACCGGACCAGTTACACCGGCACTGTTTATTTTGATATTTCTCACCGGTATTTATGGTGGCTATTTCGTAGCCGCTCAAGGCGTTTTATTACTGGGCCTGCTCGGAGTATTTCTAACCTCCGGAACATTAGTCCATGCCAACGCCATAAAAACTTGGTTGTCGTTGGCTGTTAACCTCATTGCAGCGGCTAGTTATTTATTGTTTGCCTTCGACCGCATCGACTGGACAGCGGTGTTGCTCATCGCGGCTTCGTCACTCATCGGTGGTTCATACGGAGCAAGAATCGGACGGCGCATCAAACCAGCTGTGCTTCGGACCGTCATCGTGATCGTCGGGTTGGCAGGTATGGTCAATATGATCTGGCGTCTTGTAAATAATGGGTAAAAACCCTACGGGGCATGGGGCCAAAAAGATGCTAGTAAGGCCATAAGCGTGTAGGATAGGTCCTTGGTTTAACGACCATCTATAACATCTGTCTTCGTGCGGCTGGCAAAATCCAGTGGCACCAACGAAGGAACTAGGCATGCAACAAGATATTCACCCTGATTACCACTACGTAATCTTCAATGATCTGGCATCGGGCGAACGCGTTCTGACCCGAACCACCGCGACTTCCGAACGGACCGCTGAGTGGGACGATGGGAACACCTACCCGGTAATTGACGTTGAAATTTCCGCGGCTTCGCACCCTTTCTACACCGGTAAGCAGCGTATTTTGGATACCGCCGGCCGCGTCGAGCGGTTCAATGCTCGTTTCAAAAGCTTCGGCGCGAAGAAATAGCTCAGTAGGCTTCTCTAATTTTGGCGGCGTCACACCGTGTTGTGTGGCGCCGCAGTGTTTAACGGCCTAGTGCAGGTTGTTACTCGGAACGAAGTTTTGCCGAAATCAGCGCTACACATGTGCCCACTAATGATCCAATAAAGGTCTCAAAAATTCGGTCAACTACGATAATTTCTGGTGCGATTGGGTGGGCTAAACTAACCATTAACAAGGCTAAGGGAGTAACCGCTAGCATTGCCACCCCATAGTTTCTTCCGATCAGTAATTCAGCTGTTGCTTGCAGAATAATTACCGAGACGATAACTCCGATGACGGGTAGCTGGAGCCACAATAGTGCTCCGGCAATAAAGACCCCTAGGGACGTACCAATGAAACGTTGTACACTGCGTGTCAAGCGCGCTGTGGTTGCAGCACCGCTGAGCACTACGCTAGCGGCGACCATCGCCCAATACCAGTGATCATCGTCAACTGTCTGACCAATCAGTCCGGCTAAAAGAGCCCCGATACCAACTGTCACCGCAACTGACCAGTCGGCGTTAAACGGCTCAGCTTGTACCGGACGTAATACCATCTTCCAGCTGCGCGTCCGCAATAAACCTAAAACAACTGTCAGTAAAACGCTAAAAATCACACTGCTCGAGGTAACCAGCAGTACTTGGACCAAGTTGAACCATTCCGCTGTCATGGTTGCAACTGCTCCGGAGGCAAAAACCGCAAAGGTTGCACCACCTGGATGCCACTTATATCCACTGACAATACCGGTTACTGTAGTTGCGATCAGTGCCACGGTCATAATGCGTACTGTGATATCTGTATGAAGCACTGACAGCAAGGTTCCAACCATCATTGCTACCAGGAATATTGCTCCGGCACCAAGTTGCATGCGGACACGATCACCGTAATAGTGAAAACGCCCATATAAAGATGTAAGCGCACCAAACGAGGCGTAAATAGATAAGTCCATACGCCCTAACAGGTATAGAGCAAGCAGTGGCATTCCCATCGATGCAGCAGCCCGAAACGCTACCCGATGAGCTCCCGCATGTGGCCCCATAGATAAGGCAGCCTGCCGTATTTTTCGTAAAGCGTTAGTCTCAGGCCAAGATTCGCTGCGACTAGAAATGATAGTGCTCGTCCTCTCCAAGGATGCTGAAATACCCGTGCCCTTGCAGATGGTCTTCATCCTCTGTGCGAATGGGCCCACCCTTACGTGAATCCAACACCGAAAAAACCGCTCCGATTATCCCGGAAATTACCATAAGAATGGCTGCAGGATTAGCTATAGCAGACCCGGCACCTTCCCAACCGGGTCCCAGAAGCACCGCGATGAAAGCCGTAGTTTGACCATGCGAACCAGCGGAAAAAATAGTGTTATCAGGCAAAAACAAACCGACTATGAAAGCGCTCAAAAATGCAAACCACAACCAGCCAACAGAACGTTTCGTGGGCTTAACTCCACGTGAAGCTGGAAGCCCAAGCGTCACGCATCCGATAACGAGCAGCAGCACCGGTAAAAGTATTGAAATCGCCCAGGTAATTGGAACGCTCGTTCCAATTATGAGCCTTGGTAAAATGATCCATCCGGCAAAAACAAATGTGCCAACCCAACCGCCATATATTGCGAACTTGTACCAACCAGTTGCAACAATCTGCTGTGTGTCTCCCATAATCCCTAGGGTAGCGCGAAGCCTTTATTTATGCGTGATACACGTGATCGCAACTACAGGCAGGAGGACGGTTTGCCACCCTACTCGACTACTTCATCTACTAGCTTATGTACAGGATGAACTACGTCAGCGTATTAGCACATGGACTGGATGCAGCAAAAGGGACATGACTCGTCAGCCGAAGTAGGCTAGATGCATGACTTCTACCGATGCTTTTCATGGCAAGCAACTACACGGCGAGTTTAAAGTGCCTGGCGGAAAACTTGTGATCGCTGATCTTGATGTGACGCACGGGACTATATCCCGTGCCAACATTAATGGCGATTTCTTTTTAGAACCCGACAATGCCTTAGACGACATCAATAATGCACTAACGGGCTTGAAATACGACGCCGCTCATCACGTCATTACCCAGGCCATCGACAGTGCACTGGATGAGTCCGTAGTAATGTTTGGTTTTGATGCTCATGCGATAGCAACATCAGTTCGCCGTGCGACTGGATTTGCCACTCGCTGGGAGGATCATGACTGGCAAATTATTTTGCCTACTGAGATCCCGATTCATACGCAAGTAGCATTAGATCAGATTCTGACAGAAGATGTCGCCGCAGGCCGTGCCAAACCCGCCATGCGTCTGTGGCGTTGGCCTTTGTCAGATCCAGCCGTTGTTATTGGGTCCTTTCAAAGCTACAGTAATGAAGTTGATGCTGAAGCGGTGGCAAAATACGGGATTAAAGTTGCACGCCGTATTTCCGGCGGCGGTGCGATGTTTATGGAAGCTGATAACACCGTTACATATTCACTTTATACCCCGACATCTCTCGTTGATGGCATGAGTTTCACAGATTCGTATCCATTTTTGGACGCTTGGGTCATGGATGCCCTAGCGCGGATGCAGGTCAAAGCCTTTTATGAGCCACTTAATGATATTTCGACGCCGGACGGTAAGATCGGGGGCGCAGCTCAGAAACGTTTAGCGGCAGGCTCTATGTTGCATCACGTAACTATGTCCTATGATATTGATGCTCAGAAGATGACCGAGGTTTTACGTATCGGTAGGGAAAAAATCTCAGACAAGGGCATTGCGTCAGCACAAGCACGTGTTGATCCGCTGCGACGCCAGACAGGTATGGCCCGTGGTGACATTTGGGACGTCATGGTCGAAACCTTTGCAGAGCGCTATGACGCGACAACACGTGAGGTCAGTGCTGATGAACTCAGACGCGCTGAGGCGTTAGCGGATGAAAAATTTACGAAACCAGAGTGGATACAGCGGGTACCATAACCAAGCCTATAAGTTTAGCTTCTTCTCGTTGTAGCTTGTGCAATCAGCCTGTGTGCAAGGTCTGCACGACGTTCAACCAGGAGTCGACGTAGTGCGCCTGGAGCATCGGGATGCTGCGCTAACCAGGCGTCTAGCTGGACTAGAGAAGGGTGCTTTGCTTGCGCATTTGGGCCGCCCGTTATTGGTTTTTGGTTCATCGGAAATAATCCATTAATTGTCCGAGTTGCTAAGTTATTTGACCGCGATGTCCAAATAGTTTGCAATCCGTTGAGGAGTTTGGGAAAAAGCTCCCGCAAGAAATCCGGATGGACTGCTAGCCCACGGGCTGATGCCGTAACCTGGGCGTTGGTCAGCGCGGCGCCTTGGCTGTCCACACCGTCATATATTTGTGTCCATAAAGTGCTATGACGCTTTAGATCTGGTAGTGCAGCTATGGCGGTGCGGTAATAGAGCTCATTAGTCGCAGTATGCGAAATGCTAAGCTCGTCTGCTAATCGTGCATCATCGATACGGCCAAGTGAGGCAAGGCTGATCAGCAGCAGCCATTTCATTTCGTCATCAATCTCCAAGCCAGGGGAGAGCTCAGATGTTTCGTCACCTGCTAACAAAAACGTAAGTTCTGCCGCAAGAGCCTCCGTTCCCTGTCCTAACTGTGTTAGTGCCCGAGCAGCAGAACGTTGTCGGTCAGAGCCAGGATCAAGTGTCACCAAAGCATCCATCAAAGCGGTGCCCAACTCTTTGGTCATCCGCTTGCGTTTGGAAGCCGGTGTAAATTCTTTTACAGCGCTTACAGCTTGCTCGAGAAGTCGAGCGTGCATGGAAACATCTTCGACATCATTGCTTAGTTTGGCTACGGCCCGCACAAAATGTGTCGCTGGTAGAGAAGCTTCACGCACCATGGTCCATAACGTAGACCAGATTGTTGCCACCGCTGTCGATTCCGCATCGTCAATTGGATAGTTTGTTGCTGCCTGAAGGGATGCTTCGTCAAGAGCAACCTGGGCATACGTGTGGTCATGATGGTTAACGACCACGATACGAGGCTGATCATTCGGAACCACAATATTTTCCACCGGAATTGTCGCTTGTCCCGACTCAATAACTACGTGCTGTTCTTGATGCTTAATAAGCCGCCTGTCAGCATTACATATAAAGACTGAAACGAATAGGTCATGCGGACGCAAGACAGTTTGTCCGGTAATGGGATCAGTTGCCTCCTGGTGAAGCGATATTTCACCTGCGTCATTAATTTTGGCGGATATCGTAGCTGGTCCAGATGTCTGGAGCCAATAGGAAGACCACGTTGCCATGTCGCGGCCTGAAGCTTCTTCGAGGATGTTGAGAAAATCGGCTAGCTGCGCGCTGCCAAAGGAATATCTTTGGAAATACACACGACAGGCCTCTAGAAATGCGGTACCTCCAACGTAATGGAAGAGTTGTTTAATAACAGCTGCGCCCTTTGCATAGGTGATACCGTCAAAGTTCTGTCGTGCAGCTTCCAAATCGGTGATATCTGCGACAATCGGGTGTGTTGTGGGATAGGAGTCCTGCACGTAGGCCCAAGCTTTGCGTTGATGAGCAAAAGACTGCCAGCCACCAGGCAGTTCGGTAGCTTCTGCCACGGCTTTAGTACCGAAGAAATCAGCGAATGACTCTTTCAACCACAAATCATCCCACCACTGCATGGTGACCAAATTGCCAAACCACATGTGGCTCATCTCGTGCATGATAGTGGTTGCCCGATGCATATATTCGGATGTAGTTGCTCGAGAGGTAAAAATATAGGACTCATTGAACGTTATAAGCCCGGGATTCTCCATCGCGCCGAGGTTGTATTCAGGTACGAAAGCCTGATCATATTTTCCCCAGGGATATGAAACCTGGAACTGCTGGTGAAACCAGGTTAGCCCGCGTTTTGTCTGGTCGAATAATACATCCGCGTCGACGTTGTCGACTAATGACTGGCGGGTAAAGATCCGTAGATCAATTGGTGGTGTATTCGTGGCTTCGTGACCAGCCCAGGTGTCATTGAACTGTGCGTAAGGGCCGGCCAGGAAGGTGGTGAGATAGGTAGAAATCGGTTGAGTAGGGGCAAACTGTATTTTGGTTATCCCTGCTCCGAATTGCTCTCGATGGCTTTCAACTCCGTTGGAAGCGATAGTCCATGTATCAGGGCCAATTATGGTCACATTGAAATTAGCTTTAAGGTCTGGCTGTTCCATATTCGGGTATACCCGGCGGGCGTCTGCCGGTTCGAATTGCGAATATAGGTAGACTTGTCCGTCTACCGGGTCCACAAAGCGATGTAGACCTTCGCCAGAGTGTGAAAACACACTGCGGGAATGAATAACTACCTCGTTATCTTCACCTATAGCAGGAAGCGAGATACGTGCTGCCCCGACCACATGATCGATATCCAGTGCTTTACCATTGAGCGTTACCGAACTCACGGAGTCACCTAGGTAGTCTAAAAAGGTGTCCGCGCCCGATCTCGAAGCGGAAAAACGCAATGTAGTAGTCACCGGATAGGTGGGCTGTTCCAAGTTCATAGCGTCGCGGAGATCTAACTCGATATGGTAGCTAGCGATCTCTACCAGAGCAGATCGAGCTTGGGCTTCATCTCGAGTCAAGAGGGCATTATCCAACGCAGCGGTATTCGACATGGCCTTTATTTAATCACTGTTATGTCGGCAGGACTATTATGTAACGAAGCCAACTGCAAGTTCCTACAGCCGACCCCAGAAAGACAACGTGTCGTCGGCATTGGACCGCCGACGACACGTTAGTGAGATACCTGGTATAACTAGTCTACTTTTGACGTTTTCTATATACCTTTTCTGGGATCGGAGCTTCTCCTGAAGCCCGTGCGCGACGATAGTATTCGAGCGCCTCGTCTTGACGTTTACGTTCTATGCCGGAGGTGATATCCATCCGCAGATGTTTTTGGGTATACCCGAACGCGTCTACCAGATCCTGTGCGTACGGTCGAAGTCGTGCAGCCAGCCTGTTCGTGTAGTGACGCAACGTACGAGCACGTTGTTGCGAAATACGACCGTATTCGATGAACCAGCCAAGGTCTTGCTCAATCATAGATAGTGCGAACAAATCACGCATCCATGTCATAATCTTTTTGCTATCGGGGTCTTTAATACTCTCGAGTGCGTCGGTGAATGATTCCCACTGCAATAATTGTGCATGAGACTTCGAAGCCTTGATCAGTTCGTACTGGTTTTCGTTGAAAACGCGTGCTTGTTCTGCCTGGGATTTTTTTGTTACTGGGCGCAACGCTTCGGCGACTTCAGCAATCTGGGTTCGTACACGGTCTGTCAGGAGGCTGCGTTGCACCTCGGTCTCCTTCAACCAGGCGGCGGAGCGGCGATCTGAGCCAATATCCGTAACTTGCTGAACAACCCGGCGTAACCCAGAACGTTGATACAGGGTGTCTTCTGCTCTTTCGGCAACATAACGCGTCAACACTTTAAACGATGGATTAACCAGTTCTTTAGAGTAGTCTCCAAGTAACCGACGCCCAACCAATTGCAGCAGTACGTTGTTGTCGCCTTCAAAGGTTGTATAGATATCGAGGTCATCGCGCAATGCATTGAAACGGTTCTTTGCCGCTATATACCCTGCACCGCCAGTCGCTTCGCGGGTCTCTTGGAAGGTGTCTAAGCCATTCCATGTCGTGATTGCTTTGATGCCAGCGGCTAGTGTTTCTAATTCCTGGCGGTTCTCATCACTATCGTCTTCACCCGAAAAAACCTCATGGAACTTCACCAGTAGATCGTTTGTCGCAAAGATATCGGCATAAGTTCTTGCCAACCGGTCGATGAGGCGACGCTGATGCAGCCCGTAATCTAACAAAACCTGCTCTTCGATATCAGACGCAGCATTAAACTGCCGACGTTGATTCCCATAGGTAATTGCGCCAGTAAGCGCCAACGCCGATGCGTTAGCTGCGGTAGTTGCCAAGGAAACACGTCCCTGAACTAAAGTTCCCAGCATGGTGAAGAACCGACGTCCAGAAGATTCGATCGGAGACGAATAGTTACCATTTTCGTCAACATCACCAAGTTTATTGAGCAGGTTGGTGCGCGGGATTCGAACATTTGTAAAATGTAGGCGCCCATTATCGACGCCGTTAAGCCCACCTTTGTAACCATCATCTTCGCCACCAACGCCGGGCAGGAAATTGCCGTCTTCGTCTCGAATCGGGACGAAAAACGCATGAACTCCGTAGTTGACCCCTTGGGTGATGAGTTGGGCAAAGACCACAGCCGCCTTAGCATGCACGGCGGCATTACCCAGAAATTCTTTCCATGCGGCGGCAAAGGGCGTATGGATTTCAAATTCATCATCGGCCGGGATATAAGTTGCAGTCGTGTCAATGTTGCCGACATCAGAACCGTGGCCAATTTCTGTCATGGCATATGCACCAGGCAGTTCAAGGCTCAGCACCCCGGGTAGCCATTGTTGGTGCTGTTTTTCATTCCCCAGCGTCAAAATAGCAGAACCAAACAGGCCCCACTGAACTCCGCCTTTAATCTGCATAGATGGGTTGGCATGAAACATCTCAGCAAACCCGGCAACATTGGCTCCTGGGTTATCTTGACCGCCAAATGCCTTTGGATAAGCTTTGCCGATAAGTTTTCTATCTGCCAGTTCTTGCAGCTGTTGGAACGTCAGTTCGCGTTGCTCTTCTTTGGTCAAGTTGAACTGATAATGAAAGATGGGCTCTTCCATCATCTTGCGGATTTGCCGACGGTCCTTAGCCCAAGGGCCGAGTAATAGCTCTTGCACTTCATCATGTTTGAGCCGTAGTTCCTGATGTGTTGACGACATGCGTGCTCCTAATGAGATTCAATGATTCTGCTAGATGTGTCGATACCCACCAGCAGCCAATCGGCAATGCTGCGGGCTAATATTTCTGCGCTAAGTCGATGCGGACCCGATGGCTCAGCGATCCATTCCTCACCGGCGGCGCGCACAAAACCCACAGCCGCGGTAGACCAGTAATAAGCCAAGTGTGTGCCATTGGGCTCGTTTTGATATTGCGGTAAGGCCCGTTCGACGGTCCTCTGCAAAAACCTAGCCATGTTTACCGTGAAAATCGCCATACCTGTAGGGATTGCGGTAGAGAAGTTATAAACATTAGGGGAGGAGTCCGCCAGTCGAAGATAAGACAGCACCATGGTGTACAAGCCGTCCTGTGCGCTATCAGCAGCCTTTCCGGCTTTCTTGAGCTCATTCTCCATAAAATCTATAGAGGCCTGTGCCACAGCTTGCTGCAGACCTTTCTTGTCTTCAAAGTAGCGGTAGAACACCGATTTAGAGGTCCCAGCGTGATTAGCGATTTCTTCCATGGAAACAGTAGGTCCAATAAGGTGGACAGCAGCACGTGCCGACCGAATAAGGTCATTTCGTCGTTTACGGCGGTGCGCATCCCAGCGTGTATTACGCCCGTCAGGAATAGGTGTTTCAGACATCTTCACGATACTGAGAGTATCAGGTAAAGTGTGTGTTCGTAAACACAAACAATAAACCCTATAGGCGAAAGAGATTTGAATGACTTCTACATCAAAGCCGGCCGTTGCCGGAGGTTCCCTACGCACAGCGGTAGTGCTGGGTGGTAACCGTATCCCGTTTGCTCGTGCTCATGGCGCTTATGCCGGGGCTTCAAATCAGGACATGCTGACTTCCACGCTTGAAGGATTAATTGCGCGCTTTGGCATACAAAATGAACGGTTAGGTGAAGTCGTTGCAGGAGCCGTCATGAAGCACTCGACAGATTTCAATCTGACCCGTGAATCGGTACTCGGCACATCCCTAGATGCTCACACGCCTGCGCATGACGTTCAAACCGCTTGCGCAACAGGTATCGAAACCATCGGCGGTGTGGCCAACAAAATTCGGTTGGGCCAAATTGATGCTGGTATTGGCGGAGGAGTCGATACCATTTCTGACGCTCCATTGGCCTTCAATAGTGAAGCCCGTGAGCTATTTATGCAGCTCAACCGTGCTCGAACCACTCAGGACAAGATCAAAATTGCGATGAAACTGCGGCCGAAACACTTCGCGCCTTTAGCACCACAAGCTGGGGAGTCTCGCACCGGGCTATCCATGGGAGAGCACCAAGCCCTGACGACGCATGCCTGGGGCATCAGCCGCGAAGCACAAGACGAGATTGCCATGCGGTCGCATAACAACATGGCAGCTGCCTACGAAAAAGGTTTCTTTGACGACCTGATGACACCATTCCGTGGCCTGGACCGCGATAATAATATGCGTCCGGGCTCCGATATGGAGTCGCTGGGCAAACTCCGGATTGCTTTCGGTAAACAATTCGGACAAGAGGCAACCATGACTGCAGGAAATTCGACCCCGATGACTGACGGGGCTGCAGCCGCGCTACTGTCCACCGAGGAATGGGCACAACAACGTAACCTCCCAATCTTGGCAGAGTTTCTTGATTACGAAGTGGCTGCCGTCGATTTCGTTAACGGAAATGATGGATTGCTCATGGCGCCTACTTACGCCATTCCTCGTATCCTCGACCGTCATGGTCTCGGACTGGAGGACATAGATTTCTTTGAAATTCACGAAGCATTCGCCGGCACGGTGGCCGCAACCATAAAAGCCCTTGCAGATGACGACTACAACAAAAATGTTTTGGGTCGGGACGAAGCACTAGGTGAAATCGACAGTTCGAAACTTAACGTTAATGGATCGTCCTTAGCAGCAGGACACCCATTTGCTGCAACCGGACCACGAATCGTAGCCTCACTTGCCAAGATGCTCAATCAAAAAGGCACTGGCTCGCTGGGCCTCATCTCAGTGTGTGCAGCAGGTGGCCAGGGTGCAGTTGCGTTAATGCGCGGCCGCTAAACGACGAGTTGGGATTACTGAAAGGACACATAGATTACATGTCACACACGGACGGCTACACCCGGTTCGTTAACCGGCCCATAGGTAAGAAGGTCGCAAAGACTGTTGGATTACCGCAGCCTGTCCCGCTGCGTCGTCACACAAAAGGCGCACCGCTAGTCAGCGGGACGATTCTAATTCTCGGAAATTCCCAGGCAGCTGACGCCATGGCGAAACAGCTCTGGGAAGAAGAATATGATGTTCGGCGCGATCCAGGTCTCAAACAACAATTTTCAGCCATTATCGTGGCACTTGACGACGTGCAACGCCCAACCGATTTATCCCAATTGGTTTTGGAAACTGGTTCGGCCTTACGCGGGTTAGAAACAAATGGACGTGTGATTACCATTTTCCGCGATCCGGACGACCCATCTGTAGCTGGAGACGCGTCTGCGATGGCTAGCCGCCAAAGCATAGAAGGCTTTACACGCTCATTAGGCAAAGAGATGCGACGTGGGGCTACGACCAATGGCATCATATTAGCCGATGACGTTGATATGGATTCTGCCCCAGCGCAATCGGCTCTGCGCTTTCTGCTATCTGGACGTTCAGCATATGTCGCCGGTCAGTTTCTGACGGTATCGTCCAACGCCGGTTCTATCCCAGCTGATTGGGACGCCCCGTTAGCCGACAAAGTCATCATTGTAACCGGTGCAGCGCGGGGGATCGGTGAGGCTATCAGCCACGTTTTGGCCCGTGACGGCGCAACCGTGATCGGAGTCGATATGCCCGCAGCGGGGGAAGCATTAACGGAAGTCATGAACGCCGTTGGTGGTATTGCCGTTCAACTGGATATCACTTCCGATGACGCAGGAGACCAGTTACTTGCCAAGGCTAGTGAACGGTTCGACCGGCTGGACGGTATCGTACATAACGCTGGTATTACCCGCGATAAGTTATTAGCCAATATGGATGCCAGTCGGTGGGATTCCCTCATGGCAGTCAACTTATCCGCACCACTTCGTATTAATGATCAGCTTTTGAAAGCACGAGGCCAGGGTGTACTAGCTGATAATTTCCGGATCACCTCGCTGTCTTCAACCTCGGGCATAGCCGGTAATCGCGGACAAACCAACTATGGCGCTGCAAAAGCGGGCATCATCGGCATGACACAGGCACTGGCACCAATACTGGAAGAGACTGGTGGCTCTATCAATGCTGTGGCCCCCGGTTTCATTGAAACCGCTATGACCGATGCCATGCCAACAGCAACACGTGAAGTAGCACGCCGTATGAATTCACTACAACAGGGCGGGCGTCCAATCGATGTGGCCGAAGCAATCGCTTTCTTCAACGCCGATGCTTCAGCAGGCATCAACGGCATAACCCTGCGGGTGTGTGGACAGTCCATGGTAGGAAAATAATGCTTGAACCAAACATTGTAGAATCTGCCCCACAACCAGAAAATCTGCGAGTTGTCCACGTCGATGAGATCCCATCACTAACGTCTTCGTACGCCAAAGTCGCAGCCGGGGCGATACGGTCTAAAAAACCTTTTTCAGTTACGCTGCCCGGCACTCGCTGGGAAACTGACGGTGTTGTCTCGCGCGAATTGGTGGACCAATATAATGGGTTACTCGGAGCATCAGGAAATGTTGGACATAACACTGCGCCGTCATTGACAGCCCATATCACCGCGTTCGGGCTATCTACAGCGATGATGGCGGAACGACATTTCCCCATGCCTTTATTAGGTATGGTGCATTTGCAACACAAGGTATGGCACATGGCAGATATCCCGATCGATCAACCGGTTCGGATTTCAACCTGGGCCCAGCATTTAGCACCCCATCACGCTGGAACCACAGTAGAAATCTGGGTTCAAATATTCGATCGTGTCACTGATAAGTTACTGTGGCAGTCCATGGCGCTTTATCTTTCACGGTCGGTCAAGCTACCCGGTTCCGAACGACCAGCGCGTCCGGATCGTCCGAAATTCCAACCCCCGCCTGTCACCGGTCAGTGGACGCTACCTACCGACATTGGCCGTCGTTACGCCGCCGTGTCAGGCGACCGCAACCCGATCCATCTATCCAACCTCACAGCCAAAGCTCTGGGGATGCCGGGGGCAATTGCTCATGGTATGTACGCCGCGGGGCGTATGCTGGCGGGTCGAGAAATGCATGCTCCTTACACATGGGCGATTGAATTTGCTTCTCCCATGCGCTTACCCTCGACCGTCGTAGTGAGCTACCAGCAAAGTGGCGATCGACAATTGGTCACAGGATGGAACGCTAAGAAAGAAAAACTGCACTTCACAGCAGAAATCCGACAATACTAATCGGGTTCACAACACTGGTCGGCCGCCGCATTATGACTATGTCGGCGGCCGACTTATTTAGTGCTGCTGAGCAGCGAAGTAACGTATCCGTGCCCCATGATAGATATCGATCATTCGTTCACCCATGGCAGACCACGAAAAAGCCCGCGAATGGTCGGCTCCCGCAGCACCGTAAGCATGCCAACGCTGAGGATCGGTTATCATCTCAGCTAGGCTATCCGCCCAAGCTTCTGGACCTAATGAGTCCACTAATCGTCCGCTAACGTTATCGACCACGACACTTGTAAGCCCACCGACGTTATGTGCAATAACCGCAGTACCGCAAGCTTGGGCTTCAGCAGCCACTAGCCCAAACGATTCTGAGGCTGAAGGCATGGCGACAGCATCAGCTGCGCGCATATAACTAGCTAGGACCGACGGGGAGACCGGTGAAGAAAACGAACACTGCTGGGCTATGCCAAGCTGTTTGGCATAAGCAGGCACATCGTAGCTTGCTGAGCCCGAGGCTGCTCCCGTGAAATGTGCCACAGGGAGAGTTTTTAAGCCCCGATCTCGAAGCACAGCTAAGGCTTCAAGCAAAACATGAGGGCCTTTATGTCGTTGCATCCGTCCAGCAAATAAGATTCTTGGTGCCTGATTGGCATGTCGGCCCGGCCATCGAGTCACACCAACTGGTCGAAAAATGCTGTGGTCAACACCAGGCTCGACTACCTGCACACGTTCTTCAGCGATACCGGTAAAGTCTATGAGTTGTTGTTTTTCATCTGCCGTATTGGCTACGAGGACCTGGGCATGTGCACAAACTAATGCTTCGGCCTCAACT
>Ga0079226_10002334_pt1 | contig 14652 bp, 12 predicted proteins | sample Poulit2014_FD_76345 | JGI IMG/M metagenome (GOLD analysis project Ga0079226, IMG submission 76345) | Agricultural soil microbial communities from Georgia to study Nitrogen management - Poultry litter 2014 | ecosystem: Environmental > Terrestrial > Soil > Agricultural land | place: USA: Georgia... | reverse complement strand
TATCAACTAAATAACACGGTCGCGGGCGGCCAGATTTCGATCAACTGCGGCGTCAGTGCGGCCCGTGATGCAAACTCGCGACCGGTGATGCAAGAGCGCGCGCTCATGATGAAACCGAGACGGTAGCGTGGCTCGCTGGTTCGTTGTCGTATGCGTGCCCATCGTGGCCGTGGCGTCGAGGGCAATGGCCTCGGCACTCAGCTAGAACAGGCACCAGGCCATTCCATGCATGGCTGTTGCTGACGCCCTGTAGCGACCAACCCCACATCTGGCGGAGATCTTGACTCGACTAACACCTATCGACCGGCAGCAGCGTTGCAAATAGCAACGGAGATCAACGTCGGATGCTGAATACGTGATGTGCCACGGGCCGAGCCATTTCGTTCCGAGAAGTCTTAATGGAAAAGTCATGGTTCAAAGCGAACACTCACCAGATAGCCGTGACAAAACCACACAAGGCTCTGCGGCTTGAAACACGAACCAAGCGACACGGGAAAATTGTGAAACTGCGCGTTGCAGGCGGTACCGCTCGGGAAGTCGAAATTTGTGGTCCATGTAATAAGGGAAAAGCTGCGATGTCGAGCCGCTTGGCTAGGCGCATTCGAAGCACGAGTAGGATGAGGTAATCGGAGCGCAGACCTTACCACCTTGCTGACTTGTCTGAGGCACGATGATATTTAATTCGGCCTAAGTATTCCGCCTACCCAGGAGAATTTGAATGGATGACACGGCTAGACGCCAGGCGTCTGAAGCCTTGCTGAATGCGTATGCGAGCAAAACTAGTATAGCGCCATTGACCGAGACATTTGAGAAATTCTCCATAGATGACGCGTATGCGATTCAACTTTTGCAGGTAGAGAAGTTCTTAGAGGCCGGCAGAACGATCAAAGGCCACAAGGTCGGCTTGACCAGCGTAGCCATGCAAAAAATGCTGGGTGTGGATACACCCGATTATGGGCACTTGATCGACGAGTTCTTTTATCTTGAACATCTGCCGATCCCGACCGCGACGTTCTTGCAGCCCCGCATTGAACCAGAAATCGCACTTGTACTCAAACGCCCCCTCCAGGGACCGGGTGTCACCGCGGCCGAGGCTATCTCTGCGGTCGATTTTGTGGTACCGGCGTTGGAGGTCGTCGATAGCCGCATCGCCGACTGGAAGATCACGTTGGCTGATACGATCGCTGATAATGCGAGCTCTGGGGCGGTCGTCTTGGGGTCAACTCCGACATCGCTGAGCGACGTCGACCTGCGATTAGTTGGGGCAGTCATGACTTGTGACGGTCAAATCGTCGGAACTGGCGCTGGCGGTGCTGTGTTGGGCTCACCGATCACCTCCCTGGTTTGGCTGGCCAATGCGGTGGGTGCGCGTGGCGTCACCTTAGAAGCTGGTCATGTGATTTTGCCGGGGGCGCTCTGTTCGATGGTGCAAGTTCAACCCGGAAGCATTATCACTGCTAGCTTTGCCGGCCTGGGAACGGTGACCGCTAAGTTTTCTTCGAATGAGGGGGAGGATGCCTGATGAGCTGGGACATTGAATCGGTAGCCACTGAACTGCTGCGATGCGAAGACGAGCATGTTGACCGCCCGGCATTCACTGATAACTGGCAGGAACTAGGGCTAGACACAGCCTATGAGATACAGGATCGCAATCTTAAAGCGCGTCTTGACCGGGGCGAAACCCTGGTGGGCGTCAAGTTAGGCTTGACGAGCAAGGCAAAACAAGAGCGAATGGGCGTAGACGTACCCTTTGTCGCTTGGCTGACCGACGCGATGATCTTACCGATGACAGACCCGGTGCCATTATCGGACTTGATTCATCCGCGCGTTGAGCCGGAGATTGTATTTACCATGGACCACCGCCTAGCCGGTCCGGGTGTGAGTTGTGCGTCTGCCATGGATGCCGTCGGCTCGGTTATGGCCGGTGTAGAAGTCATCGACAGCCGGTACCAGAATTTTCGCTTTAAAGCTGGCGATGTGGTGGCCGATAATGCTTCGGCGGCGCTATATACGACAGGGGGAATCAGTCGGCCTGTCCATCAGTTGGACTTGCTGCATGAAGCTGTGCTGGTAGAGGTCGGGGGCGATGTGATCGATTCTGCTACCGGCGCGGCGGTACAAGGTCATCCTGGCGAAGCTCTCGCGCTGGCGGCCAATGAGTTATCCCTACGCGGACACGCAATCGAAGCCGGCTGGGTCGTGTTGACTGGAGGGATGACCGATGCCATCCCAGTTGTGGATGGCGAGTACGTCGGTATGCATTTTTCGAATCTTGGGTCGATCTATATGCGGGGTCAGGCTCGCTGACCGCCGTGCCATTGATTAATGTCACCAAAGTCGAACCTCAGCATGACTTTGCCGACGGATTGCTTTTATTTTCTGCTAGGATGCCGGTATTATTGGTCACACGTTAAGGGACGATTGTCGACATTTGTTGCTGACGTCGATTATGTCTAGCAATGTCGTCCTACACGGGTTCGTTCAGGTGAATCTGGCAATGGGCATCGCCTTGAGTCGACACACATGCCTATTTTGCAAGCTCACGAGAGCTCTGCACCGGCCAATTGCAGCGAACAATTCACAGACGCTAACCTCATTGAGTTCGGTGACAAGACACTAATAGGTCAAGCAATGAATAACGGGCACTATGTTATGTCAATCAAGATGATGTGACACCGATACCGTTACGTACCTGTGCGCTCATACGAATCGGCATGGTCATGGGCCAGGCTCGGGCCGGTCATCAGCGAGAGTTCTAGATAACTAATGCAAGCCCAACGATACCGTGAAGCACGTGGAACTCCCAGTCAGTTGGACGATTGGCCGTCTTCCGCTAAACCGGTTTCGACGTGCTTGGCATGGTCCGAGAGGCCGTATTCGGCAGAAATAGCGCGGGCGATCTTAACGAGTACCTCAATTAGTAGTACTGTGCTGCTTGCAGGCTGTGGTTCCGTCAGGTATGTGATCCCAATTGCACGAGGAACACTTTCGAGTACTAGCGGCAGTACGTCGATCCGTGGGTCACGGGCTGCTACCACGAGCGGCAGTGGCGCAACTGATTCGGTGTCAAGGAGAAGCTCCCGTACAGTCGGGATGGTCGAGCACTCGACGATGTTGCGAGGTAGAGCGAGCCCTGCGCGCTCGAACAGTTGGTCTAGGCCCTCGCGCAGCCGACCCTCGGGCGTGGGAAGAATCCAAGGATGATCGATCAGATCGCGAAGCCTCGTGACCCTCTTCTCGAGCACGGGGTGCCCTTTACGCGCTGCGATTTTAATTGGCTCGTCATACAGACGCAGATGTCGCAAAGCCTCGGGTCTCTTGTCATTGTGTATACGACCGACGACCAGGTCGAGGTCACGCCTCAACAGCATAGTGGTCAGTGCGTCCGGGTGGCCTTCGATGACCGTGACTGACAGATTCGGGTGAGACTGCTTCAGCGTCACGAGGGCTCGTGGCAAAAGCGACATCGCCCCAGCCAAGTTGGTGCCGATGTGCACGGGCCGGGTACCCGAACGCTGGAGCTCCTTGATCTGAACTCCTGCGTTGCGCAGGTTAGCCAACGCCGACAGCGCATGGTCGATCATGATCTCGCCGTATGCTGTCGGCTTAACACCCCGTGGCCCACGTTCGAACAACTCCACTCCGACGGCGGTCTCCGCATCCCTTAGACCACGCGTCACCACCGGCTGTGTGACATGTAGGTATTCGGCCGCAGCGACGAGACTCCCGTGCTCGGCGATCGCCGTGATCAAGGTGAGATGTCGCAGCTTGAGGCGACCGTCGAGAATTCGAGTCGGGTCCGGTTTGTTCATGACATGACGATGACATGTCTATCTACACCGATATTCCCCTGGGGGCATAGTTGAGGCGGAATCGGTAGTTGCTCTGGGCAGTAGCACCACAGACGATAGATTCATGGAAAATGCTGTGCCCCCTCTTTCTACGATCGAAGATCTTGCGGCGGGAATCGCTAAAAGAGATATCCGGATCGTTGATCTAACCGCAAGATTGTCCACCGCGACTCCCGTTCTTCCGCTCCCGGAACCGATGGCACCGATACCGCCGTTTCGCCTGATCGAGCTAGCGCGGTATGACGAGCGTGGCGAGACGTCGTACCAGAATGAGATCCAAACCGGCGAGCATGTCGGTACGCACATCGACGCGCCATGCCACTGGATCACTGGTCGAGGCCATGGTGACGTAGCGGATATACCGGTGGAGCGTATGATTGCTCCGGCGGTGGTCGTGGATCAGAATGCCGAGGTCCAATCTGATCCTGACTACTTGCTAGAGGTCGATGACCTGCTGAGTTGGCAGGAAAACAATGGGCCACTGCCGAAGGGCGGCTGGCTCCTTTACCGGACCGGGTGGGCCAAGCGCTCGAACAGCCAGGACGACTTTCTCAATGCTGATGAAGACGGTCCGCACACTCCGGGAATATCCACCGAATGCGCGCGGTGGCTTGCAGAGGAGTGCGAGGTTATCGGTGTAGGCGTCGAGACCGTGGGGACTGATGCTGGGCAAGCATTTCGTTTCGATCCGCCTTTCCCTGTCCACAGCTATCTTTTGGGGGCAGGAAAGTACGGGATCACTCAGTTGCAGAATCTCGCCGAACTGCCTACCCGTGGCGCCATGCTTGTGGTGACACCTCTGCCCATAGTCGGCGGTTCTGGAAGCCCCGTGCGAGTCCTTGCGCTCGTCGCCGGCGGAGGCAAGGAGATCTCGTGATGCTAGTTCGCGATGTCATCGGACAATTCTTAGTGGATCAGGGTGTACGCACCGTTTTTGGCGTAGTCGGGAGCGGGAATTTCCATGTTACTGATGCGATGGTCTCGGCCGGCGCGCGCTTTGTAGCTGCACGTCATGAGGGTGGAGCTGCGACCATGGCTGACGGTTATGCACGCATGTCTGGTGAGGTGGGCGTCGTCACCCTTCACCAGGGATGTGGCTACACCAACGCCTTGACTGGTCTTACTGAGGCGAGCAAGAGTCACACGCCTTTGCTGGTCATCACCGCTGAGGCAACCGACGAGCGATCCAACTTCTTCATTGACCAGGGCTCGGTGGCACGTGGACTGGGCGCTTCAGCGACGCGGGTGCGATCCGCCGATACTGCGCTTGAGGACGTGGCACGCGCATACGCCCTGGCACGCAATGGCCGTCGGACCGTAGTCCTCAACGTGCCGATCGATGTTCAGGACCAGGATTGGAGAGGTGCAGGTATCCCAGCAGTTCCTGCCCGCCTTGGTGAGCCACGGCCAGATGACGATGACATCGGAAGCTTCGTTGAGCTTCTCCTGAGCGCCGAACGGCCGGTCTTCGTTGTGGGAAGAGGCGGCCGTTCTGATGAGGGGAGAAACGCGGTTGCCGAGCTAGCCGGGCGTTGCGGTGCGCTGTTGGCAACGTCTGCGGTGGCCCGAGGACTCTTCAACGAAGAAGCATGGGGCATTGATGTGTCCGGCGGGTTCTCCTCGCCTCTGACTGCGGAATTAATCGGTAAAGCTGATCTGATCGTAGGTTTTGGTTGCGTGCTTAACATGTGGACCATGCGGCATGGAAAGTTGATCTCCGAGACAGCGAAGGTGGTCCAGGTTGACATCGATCCGATGGCGATCGGTCGCAACCGCCCCGTGGATCTCGGATTGTGGGGTGGCGTCGTGGAGACAGCGGCCGCGGCGAGTGCGGAGATCGACTTGCGTGGAACTCCGCCGCCTACCGGGTATCGTACCGAGGAAGTCGCTCAGCGTCTCCGTAATGAACTCCGTTGGTCCCAGGCCGAGACTCTGAATCTTTCTACGGGTGACCGGATCGATCCGCGCATTTTCTCACGCGAACTTAATAATCTGCTCCCAGCCGAGCGCGTACTCTCCGTTGATTCCGGCAACTTTCTCGGATACGCCACGATGTATCTTGATGTCCCGGACGAAAACGGGTTCTGCTTCACACAGGCATTCCAGTCGGTCGGGCTAGGACTCGCCACTGCGATCGGCGCAGCAATCGCGCAACCTAGACGATTGCCGATAGCAGCTTGTGGGGACGGCGGCTTCCTGATGGGTATTTCAGAGCTCGAGACAGTCTCCCGGCTCGCTCTGCCCATGCTTGTCGTCGTTTACAACGATGCAATGTATGGGGCGGAAGTGCACCACTTCAGTCCCGGCGGTGACCCCCCTGACATCGTTACCTTTCCAGACTCTGATCTCGCATCGATTGCACGAGGATACGGATGTGATGCGATCACCGTTCGTTCTATCGATCAACTGGCGCCGGTGAAAGATTGGATCTCGAGCGGGCCATCGCGGCCGCTCGTCATCGACGCTAAGATTGCCTCAGACTCCGGCTCGTGGTGGTTGCAGGAGGCCTTCGGTCATTGACGTAGGCTATGGTTGATGCGCCCTCAAGACGAGAATAACCTCAGCGATTAGCAACTACGCAGCAGCGTGTCGGGCAGGGTCGATCCGAAGATAATCCCGGCTCCGGAGTCGGCATCGCAAGCGGCCTATGCTCCCTAATCAATTTTGAGATAATTCTTTAATTTTCGTCGTGTAAAGCCTGGACACTGACTAAGGTCAAACGCACTGTCCCCGTTGAGAACGTTTCTGGCAGGAAACCTGCCGATCACGGCCCTGGAAATACCAGCTCACATGGTCTTCAAGTTGATCATCAACATCCGGGAACCCGCGGGTCCCGGCGGGCGATGCCATGCTGATCGGTCGAGGCGATGAAGATTGGGTTCTGTAGGAAACGTAGGTCATGTTGGTGTAACCAATCGCGACCGCCGAGACTTAGCATGTTGAACGCGGTGACATTCTGTTGGCGAGCGGATGATTTCCGAAGCGTGTTCATGCTTTTCCTGCACGGTCTGGACGAGAACATGACTACTCACATCTAGGTATATTGACCGCCAACCATATTGTGCTTTAGGCATACCTGCTTCCGGATAGGCATTTGCACCTGAGGGCAGCTTCTTGGAGTCTTTCAGTATGCGATGCAAATCACAGTTGATCACCGAAGGGATCCGGAGTTGATTGCACGTCAGTCCGCGCGATTGCGCGACCCGGGTAGAGCTGTCGGTCCGGAAGCACGTTCCGTCGGTGGCGGCGATGAAGACGACGTACATGAACAAGGTAACTCCGCATCGGACGCACGAACCGAAGTGCGCCGGTGGACCATCTGGGCGGCTCGCAGTCGCTCAACCGTTCTCGGTACTACCGGTGTTGTTATCTTCCTAGCGTTGTGGCAAGCCATTTCGGCATCCGGCGTGTTTCTCCGTGGAGATATCCCAACGGCGACCGCGACCCTAGGACGCGCCGCCGAATTGATGGTTAATGATGACCTATTATGGAACGTTTGGGACACAGTGTGGGCCTCCATGGTCGGCCTCATGCTCGCCTTCGTCCTCGCGGTGCCTGCAGGTCTGCTCCTGGGTATGTCGGACCGCTTGTACGCAATGACATCGACCGTCGTTGAGTTGCTCCGGCCCCTGCCACCGATCGCCTTCGTTCCATTGCTCGTTTTGGTCTCCGGCCAGGGCATTGAAATGAAGGCCGTGATTGTGGCCATGGGGTGCGTCTGGCCACTATTGATTAATACAATCCACGGTGTTCACGGCACCGATGGCACCGCTATCGCAACCGGCCGCAGCTTCGGCTGGAACCGCACGCAGATCGCTTTTCGGATAATCTGGCCCTCGTCCATCCCGGCGGTCATGACCGGGGTGCGGATCACTGTCTCGATCGCGGTCATCTTGTGCATCGGAGCCGAATACATTGGCGGCAGCACAACCGGTATCGGAAGCTGGCTTCTTCAGCAGAGCATGTTGCCACAGGGCATTGAGTCAGTTTGCGCCGGTGTGATCATCGCCGGCGTGCTCGGTTTGCTCGTTAACGGCATCGTTAGCGTCCTTGATGCGCGTCTCGCCGGTTGGGCAAATATGGAAGGGATGTCGTGAGCGCTGTAGTTTCGGAACGGTTCAAATGGGTAAGAGCCCTCACTGGTTGGGCTGTTGCGCTCCTGCTCGTTGGCGGCTGGCAAGCCTGGACCATGAACAGCCGGTCGATCTACTTTCCGACGCCGCTTGAAATCCTCGAGCGTATCCAGGAGCGCTGGTTCTCGGGCCAGGTGCCGACATTCCTCACCTCTGCGTTTGAGGTGGATGTTGTCCCCAGTCTGGTGCGCCTCGGCCTTGGTCTACTGATTGCATGGGCAGTCGGAATCCTGTTCGGCGTGCTTCTCGGCCGGGTCCAATTGATAGCCGAATTGATTGAACCGCTTCTGCACTTCATGCGTGCATTACCTGGGCCGGTACTCCTTCCGTTGGCGCTCGTGCTTGTCGGTATGGGCACCTCAATGCGCGTCGGAATCATTGTTTTCGGGGCAGTTTGGCCCGTACTCTTCAACACCTACAGTGCCGTCAGGCAAGTACCGCCGGGGTGGATCGCTGCAGGTCGGGTGGCACGACTTGGACGAACTGCGATGTTGTTTCGGGTGATCCTGCCGGGCTCCGGGCCGGGCATCATGGCCGGTGTCCGAGTGTCGACTGCGCTCGGCGTCATCCTGTTAATCGCCGCTGAACTGGTCGCCTCGACGAGTGGCATCGGTTTCGGCCTGACTCAGTCTCAGCGTTCATTCCAGTTCACCGACATGTGGACGTTTATCGTCGCACTCTCCGTTCTCGGTTACGCGTCCAACCTCCTTCTTTCCGCAGTCGAGCGCGTGCTGCTTGGCTGGCACCAACTTCTGCAAGCCCAAAACTGACTAGGGGACTTTATGTCGAACTCTCTGCTTCGCGTTGACAACCTTCGACACGTGTACCGGACCGAGCACGGGGAGCAACGCGTCCTCGATGGCATCTCGTTCACCGTCGAAAACGGGGAATTTGTCTCTATCGTCGGTCCCTCGGGGTGCGGCAAGACTACGCTACTGAAAACGTTATCCGGCCTGATGCATCCCACTGCAGGGACAATAACCCTCGGGAACGAGGTTATCAGTGGGGTCCCAGAGGGACTCGCCATGGTGTTCCAGGACTACCGGTCTTCGCTTTTCCCGTGGCGCAGGGTGGCCGGAAACGTCGAGTTTCCCCTGGTTGGAGTTCTCCCTCGGTCTGAGCGCCATGCGCGGGCGAAGGAGGCACTGCAGGCCGTCGGCCTCGATGGTTTCGAGAAGCGCTATCCGTGGCAGCTCTCAGGGGGCATGCAGCAACGTGTGGCAATTGCTCGCGCGCTTGCTATGCGGCCCCGCTTGATGTTGATGGACGAGCCGTTCGCTTCGGTTGATGCACAGACTAGAAGCGAGCTTGAGGATCTATTACTTCAAGTCCGCAAGCAATTCAGTATGACGATCTTGTTCGTCACGCACGACGTGGACGAAAGCGTGTACCTGAGTACGCGCGTGCTTGCACTCAGCAAGGCTCCCACCGTATGCACTGCTGACACTCCAGTGCCACTCGGCTTTCCGCGCGGGCAGATTAGCACTCGTCAGGATCCTATCTTCGTCACAACTCGTACGGAGATTGCACGGTTAATCCGCGAGGCGAGTCCCGGTGGGTTGATACCGACTGCCTGAACCCCGAGCGCCTCCCGTTGGAGGAACTCATCGAACAGCACCTGAAGGAGAAAGATGATTTACCGAATGACGCGCCGAGCTTGCGCCCTGGCTCTGGGGTTTACTCTCGCTCTTACAATTGCCGCGTGTGGAGGAAGCGCCACTGATACGAAGGACGGTGACCTGACTACCCTTACCTTGGGTGCCCCGCCGGTCGGAGATTCTCTCCCCGTATACGTCGCGATCGAAAACGGCTATTTTGAGGATGAGGGAATAAACATCAAACTGGTACCCGCGGCAAGCGGAGCGGCTGCAATCGATGCTATCATTTCGCAGAGTAACGACCTCGCCTTAGTCTCGTATCCATCAATGATTAGCGCGCGCGCCTCTGGTCTTCCCGTCACGATTGCGGCAATGGGAATCAATGGCACGGATGACTACGAGTCCGGTCTGTATGTCAGGGCGGACTCGTCGATCAAGAAGCCGGCCGACATGCTAGGCAAGACTATGGCAGCAGCGTCGCTGAACTCGGTTGGTGACATCTGGTTCCGCGGCGTCCTCAAAGATGAGGGTCTCGATTACACCAAAGTGAAGTATGTCGAAATTCCGCAGGCCAACATGGCCACAGCTCTCAAATCTGGTGACGTTGACGGAGCCTTCATTACAGAACCGACACTGAGTGCGGCATCGAAGGAGTTGGATTTACGGTCTATCGGTTTCCAGAATGGCCCCCAGGGCGTCTTTGCCACCTCGGAAGACACATTGGATGAGCAGTCGAGCACCGTCAAGGGTTTCCGCGAGGCGATGGCCAAGGCGATCGCCGATATCGCTGATGATCCGCATGGTGTCGCGGAGGAGATGATGCCCGAGTACACTGACATGGATTCTAAGACTGCTGCGGCAATGAATTTGCCGGAGTACGTCACGGAATGGGAGCCCAATGGCGTTCAGACGGTGATTGATCTGATGGCCGACGTTGGCATCATCGATAAGAGCTTTGACGCCAACGATCTCTTCGATGAACTCTGACCAGATGATCCGTACTCCAAAGGATAGAACGTGACTGTCACCATTATCGGTGCAGCTGAATCGCCCTACACGCGCCATCCACCGCGAGATGTCCGAACGCCGGACGTGCTAGTTGACGCAGTGCGTCGTGTGTTAGACGATTCTGGGCTCCAGGCCGCAGACATTGATGGTCTTGGGGTTTGCAGCTTCACTCTCGCCCCCGACCATGCGGTAGATCTTGCGTGGAGACTCGGCCTACGACTCAGTTGGTTGATGCAGGACACCAACGGTGGAGCCAGCGCCGGTTCGATGGTCCAACATGCCACCCGCGCACTAGAATCCGGTGATGCCACCAACATTCTGCTGTTGGCGGGCGATCGAATGGACGGCCCTGCCTTCACGCAGCTAGTAAACAGTTACAACCGAGCGACCGAAGATCACCTCGCACCGCTGCCGATGCATGGGCCAAACCCATTGTTTGCCATGCTGACCTGCAGACAGATGGAGAAGCATGGCCTGGTTGCCCAAGACTACGGACGCCTTGTGATCGCTCAGCGTCAGTGGGCAAGCCGTAATCCGGGTGCGGTGTATCGGGTTCCGCTGACCATGGCCGAGTATCTTGAAGCTCCCCTGGTTGCCTCCCCGTTGCGGAGATACGATTGCGTTCCGCCGGTGACAGGTGCCGACGCTGTAGTGCTCAGCTCTGAGCCCCGCGCAGCAGCCCCGGTTGCGCGCATCCGTGCCGTGGCAGCGCGTTACAACGTAGATGATCAAGCCGGTGACGGTCTCGAGACCGGACTCAATCAGGCCGCGCCGAAGCTCTGGCAGGACGCCGGTATCGGTCCGACCGACATCGGAGTGGCCAGCGTGTACGATGACTATCCGGCGATGGCAGTCGCGCAACTCATCGATGTCGGGTTGCTCGACCGGAGTGACGTACCCGCCTCTCTTAACCGTCTCGTTGACGGCGACTTTGTCGCCGTCAACACTTCCGGCGGCCAACTATCAGCTGGTCAAGCAGGGTCAGCCGGGGGCATGCACGGACTCGTCGAGGTGGTCCAACAGCTGAGAGAACGAGTCGGGGACCGCCAGGTTCGGGCGCGGTTCGGCCTTGTCACCGGCTACGGGATGGTGCTCTATAGATACGGTGCATGCGCCAACGCCGTCGTCCTGGAAGGCTCAATATGACTCTAGTTATTCAACGCTGCCCGACGTGCGATGCACACTGGTTCCCACACCGACTGCTTTGCCCTCGGTGTGGAAATCATCGATTCGAGCTCGTGTCCGTCGACCGCTGCCGCGTCGAATCCGTCTCGGAGACGACGGACGGTATCTTGCTTGCCACCGTACGGGTCGTAGGAAATGTGCCGGTGGTCGCAAGGCTCCTCGGATCTGCGCGGCCAGGTGACTTCGATATCCCAATCTCGACCGGTCCTCAAACGCGTGGACCAATTGCTTATGTGCCACAGCCAGGAGAAGAATCATGATCGACGTGACCACGCTGAACGTTGCCGATCGCCAAGGAGGCCCAGCCGTCCCTCTAACTCTGCCCGGACTCCTCCAGGCGCGTGCGCAGAAAGCTCCGGACGCCCCATTGTTCCGATGCGGCACTGTGCGACGCTCTGCCCGAGAGATGATAGATGCGGTGGAGCGTTGCGCCGGCCTGTTAAGGCGTCTTGGAGTCGACCATGGTGATCGAGTCGTGCTGATGGCTAGTAACAGGACGGAACTGCTTGATCTAATCTGTGCGAGCGCGTGGATCGGCGCAGTAGCTGTACCGATCAATATCGCAGCGCGGGGTCAACAGCTGCATCACATACTGGAGAACAGCCAGGCGAACCTCATGGTGGTCGAGTCAGACTGCCTCGAATACCTTGAGGCTCTCCCTGACGTCGGAACCTTGAAGCAAATCTTGCTCCTCGACGATCTCGACCGGGCAAGCACCTTGGAGATACGCGTTGATCTCCTGCCAGACGTCACGGAGCCAGTGCAACCGGTAGATGTGTCGCTGAGCGACCCGGCCGCAATTCTCTACACTTCTGGAACCACTGGTATCTCCAAGGGCGTCGTGTGTCCACACGGACAGTTCTATTGGTGGGGGCTGAACGTCTCCCGACAAGTCGAGCTTACCGAGGATGACGTTCTCTATACGTGCCTTCCACTCTTCCATACAAACGCGCTAAACGCGTTCAGCCAAGCGTTAGTCTGCGGGGCAGAGTACGTGCTCGGTCCCCGATTTTCCGCATCTAGGTTTTGGACGGATGTGGCTTCAGCGGGTGCGACTTTCACCTATCTACTTGGGGCAATGGTGAGTATTCTGGCCGGGAGGGCGCCGACTGAAGCGGACAGGACGCACAGTGTGCGAGCTGCACTTGCGCCCGCGTCACCGCCTGGAATTCTTTACGAGTTCCAGGAACGGTTTGGAGTAGTCCTCATCGATGGCTACGGCTCAACTGAAACCAATGCCATAATCAGCGCAAGTCGGTCGCAACAGCGCCCAGGTTACATGGGGTGGGTCCAGGAGGGGTTCCAGGCCCGGGTGGTTGACGAGTGCTCGTTACCTGTGCCAACCGGCCAGCCCGGTGAGCTGCTTGTCCGAAGCGAGCAACCCCACAGCTTTGCCACCGGCTACTTCGGCATGCCCGAAGCAACTGTTGAGGCCTGGCAGGACCTGTGGTTCCATACCGGCGACAGGGTTGTCATCGAAGATGACGGCTGGGTTAGGTTCGTTGATCGGATTAAAGACGTCATCCGAAGGCGCGGCGAGAACATTTCGTCAGTCGAGGTTGAGACAGTACTCCTTGCGCATGCCGACGTGGCAGACGCGGCAGTATACGCTGTTGACTCTGAGCTCGGCGAGAGCGAGGTTATGGCGGCTCTAGTCCCGGTGCCAGGAGTGAAGCTTGACCTCGAAAACCTTGTTGAGTTCTGTCGCCCTAGACTTGCCTATTTTGCCATTCCGCGCTTCTTTTTGACATGCTCAGAGCTTCCACTGACTGAAAACGGAAAGGTGCGCAAGACCGTCCTTCAGAGTTGGGGTACGGAGAACGCTGACTGGGATCGAGAGGCATGATCCGCGTTATCGAAGCAAGAGCTCCCGGCCGAAACGATATGCGCAAGTTCGAATACACTAACACCGTTTTTGCTGTCGATGAAGGAGTCGTTGCGAGTCCCGTTGGCCGTCCCGAGTGTGAACTTCTCTTCGGCACTGGGTACTTAGAGTCATTGCCCGTCACCGTGACCCAAGCTGTGCTGGTCCTAGAAGTCGTGACCTGGGAGAATATACCCAATCATCAAAATGCTTTAGCCACAATGTGGTGTATCCCGGCGGTTCGAGTTCGGCAAGCCGCAGACGGACAGAAATTTGTCCATGATGGCACCAACAGCGTCAACTTGATGGCCGACCAGTTTCCGATCGCGTTGGGTGTTCCCGTGCGCACACCGGAACAGATCGGCGTCTGTCAGGAGCGGGTTGCAACGCTCGTACTGGTGCGTGGGCAGGACGAACGCGCTGTTACTCCCTCGCGGAATATTGACGGCGTACTGCCCCTTGTAGGGCTAACGCAATTACCGACCTGGTTGCTTTGCTTTGGCGCCTCCTCACCATCACCGCAAAAGAACAGCGCACTAGGCCATAGGCGGAGTACGGTGAGAACGTGGCCGCCATTGAGCGTCAACTGTTGCGCTTTGTCGAAGATGACAAGATCTGGCCAGCGGTTACAAGGAAATTTCCGTTCTCGGAAGTCCACAAGGTCAGGGGACTGCTTGAGAGCAGACGTTCATCGGGAAGTTCGTGCTTCATGCCAATACTACTTTGGCCAATTCGTGCATATACGAATTGGAAAGCCCGTGAGGGGGTCTCTCAACCAACGATTTACCGATTTCGCAGGGCATGGGCCCCATCTCGACCGGCCCCGCAACTGCCTCGACGGTAACGCCGTGCAGGAGGTTTGCGGCAAGATCCTCGAGAATCGTGTCGTCAATACTCAGGCGGCCGCCCGAGGAGGTAGTTGGGATGTGGTCTGCAGTCACTGGTCAGTTTCGAAGCGCGGAACCAGGATAGTAGCGGCTGCGTATCTTGCTTCATCGACTCCAGGAAGAGTG
>Ga0079226_10002333_pt1 | contig 14654 bp, 3 predicted proteins | sample Poulit2014_FD_76345 | JGI IMG/M metagenome (GOLD analysis project Ga0079226, IMG submission 76345) | Agricultural soil microbial communities from Georgia to study Nitrogen management - Poultry litter 2014 | ecosystem: Environmental > Terrestrial > Soil > Agricultural land | place: USA: Georgia... | reverse complement strand
CGTTTGGCGGCGTCGTCGGCGATCCGGTTCTTGTCCGGGGCGGCGTGGTAGCGGTACCCGTCCAAGTACACGGCGACCTGGTGGCGGGCCGAGTCCAGGCGACGGAACACCACGTCGGGGCGGGTGAGGCCGATGGTGTTCTGCAGGATCACCTCCCAGCTCACCACCCCCTGGTCGGTGTTGAGTCGTAGGACTCCCTTCTTGCGGCCGTTCATCTCGCCTTCACGTCGGAAGGAACGGGTGCCGTCACCCTCTTGGGCCCAGCGTTCCAGTGCGCTGAGGAAGCGTCCCTCCAGTTCGCTCTCGATCTGGTCCCACAGGGAGATCAGGCCGGTGTGGGCGACCTGGTCGGTGCGCCAGTCGTCGAGCAGGTCGGCGAGCATGCCCCGGGCCACGTCACGGTCGGCGAAGGGGAACTCATGGTCGTCGACGTGTGCGAGCAGGCAGCGGTGGCAGGCCGGGCGGCCGGTGGGTTCGTGGGCGCAGGGGCACTCCTCCAGCATCTGTCGGGCGGCGGTGAGGATCTTGTGGATGCCGTCGGCGCCCTTGCGTGGGTTCAGGTAGCCGCTGCCGCCGGGCAGGGTGTCGTAGACGACCAGGTAGCGGCGTTGGTGGCCGGTGTCGGTGTCGGGCATGGTGGCCACCACGGCGTCCAGGTGGTCCAGGGCGCCGCCGTAGACGCGGGCGAACCCGGCCATGAGTGCGGCTTTGAAGCTGACGATGCGTTCTTGGGTGTGCACGGTGGCCACCGGCAGCAGGATGCGCAGTGCCTCGGTACGCAGGGTGTGTGCGAGCAGCAGGGGTATGTGTTCGACGTCGTCGCCGCGCCGCTGCGGACACCAGGGCCGGTGGTAGCTGCGTTCGTTGTTGTACTGGCTGCCCAGCACCCCGGACAGGGCCTGGACCGGGTCACCTGCGGTGGCGCCGCCGCAGGCCCGACACACCTGGAAGGGGTTGATCGCCATCTGTTCGCCGGCGAAGGAGACCTCGGAGGTGCGGTTGGAGCTCTGTCGGCCCAGGTTGAATCGGCGCACCGTGGCCTGGCGGGTGAACTCCACGCCGAAGGCGTGCTTGGCGTGGCGCCAGGCACCTTCCTCGATCTTGTCGGCGGGGATGTCCACGGCCACGGCTGTGTGGTAGTGCTCGCGGCGCCGGTCGTCGTGGTCGTCGCGGATGAGTGCGTCCTCGCGGCGGTCGCGGGCGTGCACGCGGGTGGGTTCCAGGACCAGGTGCAGGCTGGAACGGTCACCGATGAAGGCGTTCTGGCAGCGTGGGCAGGGCGAGGTGTCGTTCTCGGCGTTGTGGGTTCGCACGTATCCGCAGGCCGGGCAGACGCGCCAGGGGTGGTAGGCCTGCCGGGCCCGGGAGCCGATGTCCAGGCCGTCGATCTGGTGACGAAATCCCCGCACGTAGTAGTGGTTTCCGGGGGCGAACTCGGTCAGGGCCATGCGGGCGGCGCGTCGGTATTCACGTACTTCGGAGCGGAAGGCCCGGTCGCCGTCGGGGCCTTCCTCGTCCCAGGTGAGGGTGGCCTCCAGGTCGACGGCGCCGTCGATGAGCGAGTAGTTGGGCAGTACCCCGTACTCGACCAGTACGCCGTGTGCTCCGGCGCGGCCGATTTCGCCGATGCGGCGTTGCACGGCGGCGCGTTCGGCCCTCAATGCGCGTTTGCGGCGTTTTTGTTCGGGGTCGGAGTCCAGGAGGCGGTCGATCTCGTTCTTGACGGTGGCCACGCGTTCGCGCAGGTCGTCGAGGCGTTCGTCCCAGGTGTGTTCGGCGGCGGCGATCTTGTCCTTCAGCCCGGTTTCGGCGAAGTCCCGTAGCTGTTCGGCGGCCTCGGGGGCGATGTCGTGCCCGGCCCCGGTGAACAGGTCCAGGAAGGACTCCACCTGGTCGGGGCCGATCTTCAGGGCGGAGGCGGTGAAGCCGCGCAGCCAACCCAGGTCACCGAAGAGGTCGGCGGCTCGTCCGGGCAGCGCCGGGCAGCCGGGCAGTTGGTCGCGAGCGGCCAGATCGATCAGGTGGGCCATGTACTGGCGGCGCAGGATCTCCACCGCCGAGGGGAAGCTGCCCGGGGGCGCGATGCGCCCGGCGATCATGTCGCGGGGTTCTTGCAGGTAGTACTGTTCGCGGGCACGCCGCCCCACCAGGGTGAGCAGGAAGGCGTTGCCGGTGTGGCGCCCGGCCCGGCCGGCGCGCTGCACGTAGTTGGCGGGCCCGCGCGGCAGGGAGCCGAGGATGACGGCGGACAGGTCACCGATGTCGATGCCCAGCTCCAGGGTGGGGGTGGCGGACAGGACGTTGGGGTCGGTGTGGCGGTCCCCGTTCTTGAACGCGCGTTCCACGTGCTCGCGTTGGGCGCGGGTGAGCTGGCCGGTGTGTTCTGCGGTGGTGATCCGGAAGGGTTCGGCCTCACGGTACAGGCGCCGGTAGTAGTCGCTGCGAAAACGTGGGGCCTCATCGGGTTGCAGGGCACCGGAGCAGCGGTAGCGGGGGCAGCGGGCGTGGCGCCAATCGTCTTGGTGGTCCAGGGGCACGGTCTGGCGCCAGTTGCACACCGGGCAGCTCAGTCCGGCCCGGGTCACCTCGTCGGGGCCGATACCGGTGACGCCGATGTGGCCGGGGGTGAGCCCGTAGGCGCGGGTGGTGTTGTCGTCGGTGGAAAAGCGCGCGATGACGCCCTCGTCGTGCAGCAGTTCCAGGAGCCGGCCCAGGTAGCGGGTGGCGGCGTCGGCGGGCACGCCCAGGCAGCGGCTGGTCCAGTCCTGGTACCAGGTGCCCTTGCCGGCGATGGAGTCGAATTCACTGCCGGTCTTGGCCCGGTCCAGCAGGAAGCGGGGCGCGGGCATCGTGACGCCGCGTTTGGGTTTGGGGAAGGCCGGCATGCCATCGGGGCGCTTGCCCCAGATGGTGCCGTAACGCTTGGTGCCGGCGTTGGCGATCCACTTGTCCAGCCACCGGTGCCGAATCCCGCCCCGGGTGCGGATACGATCCAGCAGCCCGCGCACGTAGCCTCGGAACACCTCGGGTTCGGGCAGGCCGGTGAGCGCCTCGGCGCTGTGCTGGAGCAGGTCGCGGGCGAGCCCGGCGATCCGGTCGGGGTCGTGGAGCCGAACGTGGGCGGTGGCGGTGCGGGTGAGTTCGATGGTGCGGCCCAGGCGGGAGCGCAGCCCGAACTCCAGCACGGCGGTGAACGCCAGGCGTTCGCCCACCATCTCCCACTGGGCCCGGGTGCCGGTGCTCTCCCCGGCCAGGAGTTCGTCGATGCCTTTGTGGTCGTGCAGGTCGGGTGGGACCACGCAGGCCAGGAAGCTGGGTTTTTGCGCCTGGAGGACGGTGTCGGCGATGAGGTCGTTGAGGTACTTGCCGGTGCCGTCCTCTGCGAGCTGGGAGGCGAGCAGGGAGCGGGCGGAGAAGTTGTAGGAACGGTTGGAGACGAAACCGGAGCGGTGGGCGGCGTCCTGGACCGAGTCGTTGAACAGCAGGGTCTTGGGGGCGTCGTCGCCGTGGGTGAGCTGGCCGCCGGTGAACAGTTCGGTGACCGCGACCGAGGCCAGGGCGGCCAGACCGGAGCCGAGGAAGCGGGTGCCCTGGTCGGCGTCGCACACGGGGCAGCGGTCGTTCTCGGCGTCTCGGAAGGCCTGGGCGTCGTGGCGCACGTCGATGTACACGAACACGCCGTCCAGTTCGTCGGCGTCGTAGGCGTCGATGTCGGCCTGGGTGAGGGGGCGCACGTGCGTGCCGGAGGAGGACAGCACCCGCACCGTGCGGTTGGCGGTGCTCTCGGCGGCTTCCTTGCGGGTGGCGTGCATGAGCGGGCGTAGGCCGCGCTTGGCGGTCACCGCGGTCCGGTAGATCTTCTCGGGTGCGGTGATCAGGTCGTCGGGCGTGGACTCGGGTGAGATGGCCGCCCACCCGGAGCGGCCACAGTGGCGGCAGTAGACGGCCGGCAGGTGGGCGTGGTCCAGGGTGCCGGTGGTGGTGTCGGTGGTGCGGCCGACGGGGGTCTCGCCGTGCCAGGTGAAGGAGGGCCGGTCGGAGACCGCGCGCAGGAGCCGGGAGACCGAGCGCACCCACAGGTGGGTCTCGACGGTGACCAAAGGGCGGTCGGGTGCGTCGTCGGGGGTGTCGGGGTCGCGGGCCAGGGAGAGCAACGCGACGTAGCGGGACAGGGCCTCGGCGGTGAGTTCGGGGGTGCTGCGCATCGCCGCGCCCCACACGTAGGCGCCGTTCTCGGGCAGGTGTTCGAGCACCTCGTCCATGGACCGCACGGTGCCGTCCAGGATGGCCAGAACGGCCTTGGTGAGGATGTGCTTGCGCAGGGTGGCGCCGAGTTCCCTGGGGGTCAGGTCGTCGCGTTCGGTGAAGGCCGCCATGATCGGGCCCATGTTGGCGGGGTTGCCGTGTGGGTCGGGCAGGTTGGCCACGCGTACCGGGTTGGGGACGGGGAGTTCGTACTCCAGGGTGTCCATGAACTCGTCCAGGCCCAAGCGGTCCTCGCCGATGACGGCGTCGGGGCCGAAGTGGGTGCCGAAGACGGTGGCGGCGACTTCTCGTATGCCGCTGGTGGGGTCGGCGGAGTCCAGGACGGTGTCGGCGGAGCTGCTCGGAGCGGCCTCGTCCTGGCCGAGGGTGGCGCTGGTGGCCACCGGACAGATGTTTCCCAACGGGTGGCCGGGACGGGCGTTGCCGGTGGCGGCGGCCAGGCGGCGTAGCAGCATCGACACGTCGGTGCCCTGGGCGCCGTCGTAGGTGTGGAACTCGTCGACCACGACGTAGGTGAGTTCGGAGTCCCGCCACAGGGGGAGGTCGTCGGCGCGTTGGAGCAGCAGGTCCAACATCTTGTAGTTGGTGATCAGGATGTCGGGGCGCAGGCGGCGGATCTCGCCTCGGGAGGTGGCGACGTGCTTGTATCCGGCGGCGGGGGTGTCACCGATGTACAGGCCGGCGGTGATTCCGGCCAGGGCGGGGTCGGCCAGGTAGTCGTCGAGGCGGTCGGCCTGGTCGGTGGCCAGGGCGTTCATGGGGTAGAGCAGGATCGCCTTGACGCCGCGTTTGCCCTCGGCTTTGGCGCGGCGGCAGTGGTCCAGGACCGGGACGAGGAAGGACTCGGTCTTTCCGGAGCCGGTGCCGGTGGTGATGAGGGTGGGTTCGGGGGTCTTGTCCAGGGAGGACAGGCGTTGGAAGGCCTTCGCCTGGTGCAGGAACGGGGTGAAGCCGGCCGGGTGCCATTCCAGGGCTGAGCGCCAGGAGTCGTCGGATTTGCGGAAGGGCGTGCGGACGCGCAGGTAGGGGCCCCGGAAGATGCCCTGGGCGGGGTCGTTGAAGAACGATTCCAGGCCTTCACGGACGGGTTCGTCGGCGAGTGCGAAGGTCGTGGAGAGGTACTGGGTGATGTTCCGGCGGACCTCGGAAGCGGCGAGCGTGGGCTGCATGATCAGGCCTCCCCGTTCCAGGTGCCGTCGCGCTTGGCACGCTCGACGATCTCGGTGAAGTAGGCGTGGGCCTCGCGGTACTCGGCTTCCCGGTCAGCCTTGTAGAAGGGCGCGGAGTAGCCGGAGGGGATGTCGGCGGGGTTACCGGTGTCCAGGTACTTCTGAAGGTCGAGGTAGTCCTGCTTGGTCTGCCCGTGGCCGTAAAAATAGCGGTCTTCAGAGATTTTTCGGCCATTATCATCAAACCAAGCTTTATCTTCCCTCCCAGCAAGGATCTGAAAATATGATTGATACATATCAATCATCTGCAAAGCAGACAAACCCAACCAAACGGAAACAATTGCGTCAATTTCAACAAGGGCGGACCGGCGCTCAAATTCAGTACGCAGCGCCACAGAATCACCCCAATTTCTATCAACTTCACCCAAAGGCCTAACCCCAGGCCAAGAAATTGACCAACTTTCATTATGCCAACCAAAATCAAACAAGCCTCGCCAAATCGGCGAATAAGCGACACTGAGACAGTTTAGTCGCAACACTCTCAGGAGCAGGGCCCTCTGGAGCACATGACCCAACCTCGCGGCAGGCATATTGTGCGCTTCCGCAACTTGCAAATCATCCCTGCCGGTAATTCTTAAGATATAATCAAGAGGAAGGGAAGACCAAAATCCAACATTCATCACCAACTCCCTGATGTCGGCAACCCAAAGAGACTGGATCCCGTGGACATGAGTCGGCCCCGGAGGAATCAGGGCTGCCGACAGACTCCTCTCCGTGTCAGATGGAATTCTCCTCCGCCAAGCCAGACGATAGTACTCGACATGACTCTTACCCTCCCAAAATGATTGCCTTGAATAAAACTCTTCCTCACTACTGATACGAACAAAATTTGTTACAGGAATTGCCTCTTCTGGAATCTTTACAGCATCCCATGAGCCCCAATCCTTGGGATGCCTAAAAGGAATATTAGGCTGCTGAGCAAAAGGGTTCGAAGGCTCAATATGTGGCCCCTGAAGAATTACTTCCCGAAGACTATCAACACGGCCACTTCTGGGCACAATAACACGCTCTCGGACAGCCCTTCCCTCATCAAGACCGATTGTAATAAGAGGCTTCAGGTCACCCATCTTGGAGTCACTCTTAACGAATCTATCAATCGTGTCTAGCTCTCGAGCCCCAACAGGGTATAGAAGCGGCACCCGAGAAACACTGAAACCAGAGGACAAAAACAGGCCATGCCAGCGTCCCAAAAGCTCGTTATCCACCCTGATAACTCTGTTTGAGTGCGGACGCAGATCCCAGTCACCGCGAAACTTGATTCCAGGGTCACTCCCAGAACCATCATGTTCAAGCGAGGCCATGACCACCGATGCATTGTAAACCCAGCTCATACTCAAGAAGTCAATTTCTCCCTCCTCCCCATACACGTGGAGTCCAAATTCCTTACTCCTGCCAACCGGACTTGCAAAGGCCCAGTTACCTGCATTAACAAAATGAACATGAAGAGCGAGTCGGCGGTATGAAGCTTCCCGAAGAGATGCCTCTCGCGCCCCCCCGAAATGCGTATCCGAGTGAATTAGACCAGTTTTCCCATCAGGCGCTGAAAGCATCCAAACTCGACACATAAAAGCCCTATATAGATCAGGCTTTGTTCCCACCATCAAGGGATACGTAGACGCGTCCTTAAGGTATTTAGCCATACCGACAGTCATGGATAGTTGATCCATCACATAATAAAGAGATCCAGAATCCCTGAGGAGAGAACTAATCCGAACCCCCCTGGCTCCACTTCCAGGAGAAGAAGCGAGTTCAAACCAAGGGTCCAATTCAGAAAAAGTAGCATTCTCTTGCCACTGTGGGCGCACCCACGGCGGGTTTCCTACCTGGATGTCGAAACCGCCACGGTTTTTGAACAGGTGAGAGAACTGGAGCTCCCAGTGGAAGAAACCATGCTTCCTGGCCAGGTTCTCCGAAGCTGCCAACCAGGGGAACTTCTCACCCAGTTTGTAAGGCTCGACCATCCCCATGTATCCGGGCAGCATGTCCTCTGCCTCACCCAGTTCACCAAGGGTGTGGATCTGCCCCTCGTACAGCGAGTCAGCCGGGATGTCGTGCGCTCCGAGCAAGGCTTCGGCGAAGTCGAGCCACTCGTCCAGATCAGCAAGGCTCTTGCTGGACCGCTGACCCGTGTCGAATAGCGTTTTTTCCCCGGAAGCGCTCACTTCCAGGGAACGCTCCAGCCGCCCGTAGATCTCATCGCTACCGTCCAGCAGTCCGGCCTTCTGCACCGGCCAGAACCACAAAGCGCACCACGCGTCCATGACGGTCTTCAGCCGCCAGTACGGGCTGCCCTTGCGCTCCAGTCGGGCTTTGACCTCATCACGGGAAAGCGGGTTCTCCGGCTGCTCGATCCAGTCCGCGCCGTAGACGTCGACCCGGCGGCTGATCTCCTGTTCGGAAAGCTCCAACCTGCGGATCACCCAGCCCCACAGGTACTCCGCTCGGCGGGACAGCCCTTGCAGCCGCTTGATCTGCGAATTCTTACCGGTCACCTTCGGGCGTTTGCGCATGGACTTGCGCCAGGCGTTCAGCTTCGCGGTCTCCTCCGGGGCGAGGTTCTTGGCTTCCTTCTCCCCCGCTACGCTCCCCCAACCCTGCGCGGGAAGCAGCCAATGGTGGATGTAGCCTTCCTTGATCTCCCCATCTCGGAAGGGCACCTCTTTGGGCGCGCTCTTGAGCCACTCGCCCTTCTTCACCGCGTCCGGGGAGTACAAGGCCCGCCGAGCCCCCACCAACGAGTTACCGCGCCGCAGGTGCAACCCGAACCACGGCGCTTGCAACCCCGGGTACATCACGTTCAACCACAGCGAGACCTCGGCAAGCTCCACCGCCGTCTCGTTCAGGTCCACCCCGTACGAGCGGTGCAGGGCGATGTAGGCCTTGACCTTCTGCAACTCCTCGGCGTACTTTTCCGGGTCCAGCTCCTCACCGAGCTCCTTCTGCCTGCGCTTGAGGTACTCGGCCGCGACCTGGTTGATCGCCTCGTTGAGGAACGCGCCCGACCCGAGCGCGGGCTCGCAGATGGTCCATTCCAGCAGCTCGCGCGCCGGAGTGGTCTCCCCGTCCTGGTCGAGCCGCTCACGCAGGGTCAGCTGCACCGTCAACTTCGTCAACGATTCCGGGGTGTAGTACGACGCGCTGGTCTCCCGGTCACGCCCGGCCAGCCGGTAGACGAACTGCCCCGGTCGGTACACCACACGTTCGGCGGTCGGTTTGCCGTTCTCGTCCTTGACGTGCACCCACACGTTGTCCGGGTAGTCGTCGACCTTGGAGTGCGGCACCAGCCACGACCCGTCCTTGGGGTCACCGTTCTTGGCCGCCTCGTACAGGGTCTCCTCCGCGATGCGGCCGGTGTAGGACATCAGCCCCTCGTACACCGCGCCCAGCTGGTTGATGCCGAGCTGCGCGTAGGAGATGAACCCGCCGCGCCCCTTCTTGCTGCCTCGGGAGAGCATGAGCTTACGCAGCACCTGGTGCAGGGCCACATTGCGCAGGCGAGTGTCGAGCCGGGGCAACTCCGGCTCGTCGGGGTCGTCGTCGGGGTGGACCAGGCCGGTGCCGATCAGGCTGGTACGCACCGGGTCGAACAGGTCGGCCTTGAGCGGTTCGAAGCGCAGCCCCTCCCCCTCCGACAGGGCGGTGGCCTCCTCTTCGCTCAGCTGGTGACCGCGCGGGTTGTGCCCTTCGTTGACCATACGGAACAGCAGGTCCAGTGACTCGTACAGGTGGGTACTGTCGCGTGCCTCCTCGCCCTGGAGGTCGGCAACGACCAGGTCGCCCAGGCGGGCCATGCTGTAGCCGCGCAGATAGGCCTCGTCCTTGGCCGGCACCACGCCCAGTTCGGGGCGGGCCTCGGCGTAGAGCAGGAACAGGATCCGATACAGGTAGCGCAGCGACTGGCGGGCGAGTTCGTCGGCGAAGGAACCCCCGGTGCCGATGTCCACGTCGTGCGGGCTCACCCCGGCCTGACGCAGTCGGTCCAGGACCTCGTTGGCGATGATCTCCACCGAGTCCTGGAGACCTTGGCGCAGTTCCTTGGACACGCCCACGGCGTGCTGGTGGGAGGAGTCCACCAGCTCGGACAGGGCGTCGCCGCTGCCGTCCTCGGAGGGCAACAGCGCCTCGGCACCCAGCAGGGCGGCGATGGTACCGAGTTCATTGGTGTCGTTGTTACTGAGGGCGGCGTCCAGGCTCACGCCCAGGTAGCGGCCCTCGCCCCACACGGTCCGGTCGGCGAGAACGACCACGCCACCGACCAGGACCAGGATGTAGCGCAGTCCCTCGTCGCGGGCGAAGAGCCAGGAGACCAACTTGGTGCCCTGCTCGATACGTTCGCGTCCGGTGCTGCCGAGTAGGACCGGGTCCAAGAGCCGGCCCGCCCCGTGGGAGTCCATGGCGGCGTCCACGTCGGGTGCCCAGTCGCATTCGATGGCGGCGACGGTGGGATCGTGCAGAGCCAGACGGACACCGACGGTGTCGTCGCCGTGCTCGAAGTGCGCGGTGTGGGGTTCGGTCTTGGGCTCGTACCCCAGGGCAATCAGTATCGCCTGGTGCAGCCCGTGCAGGCGTTCGGTGTGCTCGGCGATCCGGGCATCGGTGACCGAGTCGGGGTTCTCACGCAGGCGTTCGACGTGTTCGGCCAGGGCAGGTCGTTCGTCGAAGTAGCGGGTGCGCAGGCGGCGCAGCTTCTCCCGAGGGGTGACGGGCCGGCGGCGACGTTCGTCGTCGGTGGCGTGTTCGTCGGTCTTGGCGGTGCTGACGCGTTGGGTCTCGGCGGCCTCACGCGCGGCCCAGTCCTTGAAGGCACCCTTCTTGAGGGTCTTGGGCAGGACCTCGGCCAGGTAGTGGTCGGAGAAGTACTCGCCACGGTTGATCACGGAGTCGTAGCTCATCAGTTCGCACCCTTCACCACGGCCAGGACGCGCAGGAGGGGTTCTCCGGCGGTCCGCATCTTCTCCAGCAGGCGCCGCTGTTCGGCGGCGGTGTCGCGCACCTGTTGACGTTTGTCCTGCTTGCTGTGCGCGCTGTTCTCCAGGCCTTGGAGGGCCAGCTGCTCCCATTCCTCGACCCGGCGTTGGGGTTCGGCCAGGTCGGCCTCAATCCGGGCCTCGTACTCCTGGCGGCGCAGCCTGAGGTGTTCGTCGGCCGCGCGAACCGCGTCGGGCACCAGGGTCTGGAGGACGCCGAGGTCACCGCCCTGGCCGGTGTTGACCATGTCGGGGCCCACCCCGGCGCGTTCGAGCACCTGGAACATGTCCTCCACGCGGGGCTCGTTCGGCAGTCCGGAGATGGCCATCCACTCCACGACCGTGGGTTGTCCCAAGGCGTTGGAGTAGGTGCCCTGCACCAGGAAGACCGGCTCGTCCACCCGCCCGACCAGAACGTGGGCGCGCCCGCGCGGGGTGCGTACCTGCACCTTGTCGACCAGCCACTCCACCATGGGGTGCAGGTCGGTGACGTATCCGGTGTCGGGCCAGGTGGTCTTGGTGGAACGGGCCTGGTCCAGCCGGTTCTGGGCGTGTTCGCGGTCGAAGGTGACCTTGAGCCGTTCCATGACCTTGTGGTCCTTGAGGTAGCCGGCGGGCAGGGCCTTGAGACGCTGCTTGAGGTCCTCGGGTGGGGTGAAGGCGAGGAGTTTGTCGTCCTGGCTCAGGTCCAAGTCGTCTCCGACGGTGTCCAGAGCGGCGCGTACGAACTGTTCGGTGTCGTCGAACAGGCCGGGGGTGGGCGCGGTCTCGGGTGGGGCGGTGCCGTCGTCCACGCCGAAGTCGCCGAAGAACGCGTCGGGGTCCCAGGGGTCGTCCTCGACCTGGGTGCGGGAGGCTTCGAGGGACTCCTCGACCGTGCGGCCCTCCAACAGGTCCAGGATGAGGCGGTCCTCTTCCTTCTTGGCGCTGTACAGGCCGGTCTCGGCCTCGGCGGTGCCCAGGCTCCGGTGGGCCTCGGCTTCCTTGTCCAGGAGCTTCTCGGCGACGGTGGTGTCGTCCTTGGCGCCGTCGACGGCGGAGGTGAGGATGAGTGCCCGGAACTGGGGTTCGTGCTCCTGGCCGTAGCGGTCGATGCGGCCGTTGCGTTGTTCGATGCGGATCAACGACCACGGCAGGTCGTAGTGCACGATGTGGTGGCACTGGCGGTGCAGGTTGACGCCCTCGGAGGCGACGTCGCCGGTGACCAGGACACGGACCTTGCTGTCGGTGAGGGCGAAGTCGGCGATGACCCGTTGTTGTTCGGTGTCGGACATGCCGCCGTGCATGAGGGCGACCTGGTCGGCCTTCAGGCCCAGGGCCTTGGGGAGTTCGTCGTGCAGCCAAGTGAGGGTGGGCACCGATTCGGAGAAGACGACGGCGCGGGTGGGGCTCTTGCGATCCACCCCGATCTCCTTGAGTTGGGTGATCAGGCCCTGGAACTTGGCGGAGGAGGAGGTGTCGATCTTGTCCGCGCGGTGCTTGAGTTCGACCAGGGCGGCGTGTTCGCGTTCCAGTGCCTGGTCGTGGGCGGGGTCGGTGCCCGGGGTGGTGGCGCGCTTGCGTTCCAGGGTCTTGATCCGGTTGTCGGCGGTGGTGGCCAGGGCCCGGTGGGAGGACAGGAACGCTTTGAGCAAGGTGTAGGGGAAGAGACGGTTGTTTCTCCCGACCACGGGCCCGCCCTCACGGGCGTCGCCGGCCAACCACACCTGGGTGAGTTCGGTGAAGACATCCTCCTCGGCGGGGCCGGCGACGACCCGGACGGGGGTGGAAGGGCCGCGGTCGGGCCACTTGTCGCCCATGTCCGCGCGGACCTCGGGGTGGATCTTGGTGCGGCGGATGTAGAGGTGCGCGATCTGTTCGGCCGTGTACTCGGTGGGGTCGGCGATCGCGGCCGGGTCGAGGAGGTTGATGAGCTGGGCGAAGGACGCGGAGTCGCCGTTGTGCGGGGTGGCCGAGGCCAACAGCATGGCGTCGGTGTGCTGGGCCAGGACGCGGGCGAGTTTGTTGCGCAGGTTGTTCTCGTTGATGAGGTTGTGCGACTCGTCGATGACCACGGCGTCCCAGTGCATGTTGCGCAGGTGCTGGCCGTACTTGCCTTGGTTCTTGAGGGTGTCGATGGAGATGATGGCGCGCTTGAAGAACAGGAAGGGGTTGCGTCCGGCTGGGATGTCGCGCTGGATGCGTTCCAGACCCACCGAGTCCAGGCGCACCAAGGGAATGGCGAAACGGGTCCACAATTCCTGCTGGAACTGTTCGAGGACCTGTTGGGGGGTGACGACGAGGATGCGTTCGCCCCGGCCCCGGCGGATGAGTTCGGCGAGGATGAGGCCGATCTCCAGGGTCTTGCCCAGGCCCACCACGTCGGCGATCAACACGCGCGGGCGCAGGGCCTTGAGGGCGAGTTCGGCGGGGCGCTGCTGGTAGACCTTGTCATCGAGCAGGAACCCGCCGGTGGTGGCCAGACGACGCTCGGACTGGGGCAGCGGAGTGCGGCGCAGCACCGATTCGAGGTAGAGGCGGGACTCGGCATACCCGGAGGAGGGGTCATGGACCAGGGTGGTCTCCTCCGGGCGCAGGGGTTCGATGCTCTCGATACCGGTGAAGAAGAGCGCTTCCTCACCACGCACGAACTCCGAGACACCGACGGCGCGCAGCAGGTAACCGTCGTTGTCGGTGGGAGTGCTGGTGCGCACCATCCACTCGGCGTCCCGGACCACGACCCGGGCACCGGGTGCGAAGTGCCCGCCGGCGGGGCGGGGTTGGGGTTCGCCCTGCTCCTCGTGCTCGGTCCGGTCCTGGAACTGGGCCCGATCCTCGATTTCGGCCACTGAACGGCCCTCGCTCTCCGCCATCGCTTCTTCCAACCGTCACATGCGTGACGGAGGACCACCGTTGACACCTCTGAGACTCGAAGTGGTGTCGACCGGGGTCCGGTGGTGTTGTCGTGCTGTGTCCTGAGGTGAGGGCCCGCCCTGGAAGCGGGGTGTGGGCCGGGCCTCGGGTTCATGCCGTGGGTACACCGTGGGACGCACCGGCCGGAGCCGGTCCCCCACGGCAGAGAGGTCAGGCCGCCATGATCGGTCGCGCGTACTCCTCACGCAACCGTTCGGCCACCACCTCGGCCCTTTGCGGCACCGTCTCGTGCAGAGTGGTCTCCCGCCGGGTGGTGCGCGCCCGGGTCCTGGGGGTGACGGGCACGCTGTCGGGGACCTCGGTGCCGGGCACGTGGGTGCGTTCGGCCACCAGTTCACGGGCCGCGCCAGGGGTCAGATCCAAGGCGGCCAGGAGTTCCAGCAGGCGCGCACGGACACCGGTCAGGGCGGGCCGGTCGTCGGGGTCGACGGACAGCAGAGCCCGCAACAGCGGCAGGAGGGTTTCGGGGGCACCGTCCAGGTCCGGGTCGACCTCGGGGTCGAGGATCCTTCCCCGCACCGCGAAGGCCGTGGGCCCGGTGTAGGGGTAGCGACCGGTGAGGGCGTGGGCCATGACCGCTCCCAGGGCGTAGACGTCGGCGGCCCGAGTCACCGTGTCGGCGGCGCCGAATTGTTCGGGGGCCATGCACAGGGCGGTGCCCATGTGGGCACCGACCACGGTGAGGTCACCACCGGCTTCACCGATGGCCACGAGCCCGAAGTCGACCACCTTGGGCCCGGTGGGGCCCAGCATGACGTTGGCGGGTTTGAGGTCGCGGTGCAGCAAACCTGCTTGGTGGATGGCTTCGAGGGCGTCGGTGAGCAGGAGGAACAGGCCGGCCCCGGTGACCTCTTCCAAAGCTCCGTCGCGTTCGACGTATTCGGACAGGTCCAGGCCGGGGACGTACTCCATGGCCAGCCAAGGGCGATCTGCGTCGGGTTCGCTGGAACCCATGAAGGCCGCGGTACCGGGGCTGTGGACCATGCCCAGGGCTGAGGCCTCGCGGTGGAAGCGTTCACGCATCTCACTCTGGGCGACGTGGTCACCGAGCATGGTCTTGACGGCGACGTGGTCCCCCTCGGGGGTCATGCCGAGATAGACCTGCCCCATACCTCCTTTACCGAGTCTGCCCAGGAGGGTGATGTCTCCCAAGGTCGGGGGGTCTTCGTCGCGGAGGGATTGCACTCGGGTACTCACCTTTAGCGCCGTGGGCCGGGGGGATCAGGGGCGGGAACGGCCCGCGTGACTCAGGGTATCCCCGTGGGCAAGGTGGGTTTCG
>Ga0079226_10002331_pt1 | contig 14658 bp, 11 predicted proteins | sample Poulit2014_FD_76345 | JGI IMG/M metagenome (GOLD analysis project Ga0079226, IMG submission 76345) | Agricultural soil microbial communities from Georgia to study Nitrogen management - Poultry litter 2014 | ecosystem: Environmental > Terrestrial > Soil > Agricultural land | place: USA: Georgia... | reverse complement strand
TAGTGCAAGGTCAAGCTCATGGGTCGACAGTAACACCGCCTTCTGAGTAGCATGGGCCAACTTCCGCAATAATTTAATAACGGATACCCGATTGGGCAGATCCAGATGGCTGGTTGGTTCATCCAGCAGCATTGCAGAGGTATCCTGGGCTAAGGCCCGTGCAATCATCACCTTTTGACGCTCCCCGTCACTTAAATGCAGAACATCCCGCTCAATAAAGCGTTCAACCCCTGTGGACTTGATTGCCCATGCCACTTTTGCTTCATCATTTCTATTAAGTGATCCAAACCAGCCGGTATAGGGGGATCGTCCAAAAGCTACCAGTTCATAAACGCTTAGATTACCGATGGTGAGCTGGTCGGTAAGAACGGTACTTACCCGCCGTGCCACCTCCTTGTTAGGCAACATCTGCATATCTTTTCCTGATATATGAATGCCGCCATTCAGTGGGTTATGCAGGCCTGCTAATGTACGAATCAGTGTTGACTTGCCGGACCCATTGGGTCCTAACAGGCAAACGACCTCCCCTTCCTTCAAAGAAACATTCACACCGTTAGCCACGGTTTTTCTTTCCTTCAGGCGTCCCGAAGCAGGAAAGCCAATCGCAAGTTCTTCGGTCGATATAACGTCCTTTTTTTCATCCATCAAAAAGAGGCCTTCAAATTCTTACGTTCCATAATAATCCAAATAACCACCGGAGCTCCTACCAATGAGGTAACAGCACTGATAGGCAGCGTAGTAGTGGAACCTGGCATCCGCGCCACAAGATCGCACGCAAGCAGCAATAATGCTCCCATAATCATAGTAGCCGGTATCAGTACGCGGTGTTCATTAGTACCCAGCAATGATCGCGTCAAATGGGGTACGGCAATCCCTATAAATCCAATTGGACCGGTAAAAGCGGTGATACCACCGGCCAGCAAGCTGGTGCTCACAATAATCAAGATACGAGACCAGAAAACAGACAACCCCATACTCCGTGCATAGTTCTCGCCCAGCAGCAAACCATTCAGTGGCTTAGACAGTAACATAGCCATCCCTCCTCCTGCCAGTGCGACCAAAGCAACAATCCACAGCTGATCAAGCGGAATCCCTCCCAGGCTTCCGAAAGTCCAGATAAGGTAATCCTGTATTTCCTCTGGATGGCTGAAATATTGCCAGACGCTCACCAAAGCAGTGGTAATATATCCGACCATGAGTCCAATAATTAACAAGGTCACATTATCGCGGACTTTTACTGAAATAAGTAAAATAAGCAGCAGTACTGCTGCTGAGCCCAGGCTTGCTGCACCTACAATAAGCCAACTGCCCCAAACCGTAAGCTGTTGGATGGTGAAAATGCTGGTCAAGCTGCCTCCCGCGAGCATTACAGCCGCTACTCCAAGGCTGGCACCGGAGGTGATTCCCAGTACTGACGGACCAGCCAATGGATTACGAAACAGCGTCTGCATCTGCAGACCGCCCACTGACAACGCACCTCCTGCCAATATTGCCGTTACTGCTCGTGGCAGACGAATATTGATCAGTATCTTTTGCCAGCTCGGCTCGCCTCCCGTTCCTCCCACCAATATCGTTACAATATCGCTAAACGGTATAGAAACCGACCCAAGAGCAAGGTTTAGTAAAAATAGCAGTACCAAGCCCCCAGATAAGCCCATAAAATAGTACGAATAGCTGTTTGAAGGCTGCTGAATATCATTCATATGCCCAAAACCACCTTTCATTGGACTTTCTGATAGTAATAAAGTTGATAATCAGGTAATACCTGCGGATGGAATATCTTAATCAGATCGGCCAGCATGCGCTCAGGATGAACGGCTCCCGACTCCCAGTAATCGTTCCCGCCAGATCGCCGCTTTCGCTTGTTATTGTTATATATCTCCCCGGTTATAAAAGGCCTAAACTCTTTAAAACGCGGATCTTTTGCTAGAACAGCCTCTTTTGTGGTTGCTGTTCCGGGATTTAACCAGACATCTGCTTTCAACCCTTCTTCATAGACAACCTCAAAATCTTTGCGCAACCCGCCGGTCTCCTTATTATCTGACCAAGGATAATCTGCTCCGGCATCTTTAAAGAACTTAGCCATATAGCTATTTCCCCCCGACACAAACCAGGCTCCTTTATACGGAATATTATTGATAACCATCGGATGCTTTGCTACGGTGTCAACTACAGCTTTCAGTTCTTTGTAACGCTGTGCTACGGCACCAAAAGCCTTATTCGCTACCCGCTCCTTATTCAGCAGTGCTGCAACCACTTTAACCCATTCGGCCTTACCCAATGGGGTAGTTTCGAGCCATTCTGCATTTACCAACAGTGCAATACCGGATCTTTCAAGTACCTGGTACTCTTCCAATAAAGATGATTTTCCACCCGATAGCATGAGCAAGTCGGGTCCCATAGCTATTAGTTTCTCCTTATTAACATCTGCCTGGGGGAACCCAATGACTTCTTCCTGTTCAATACGTTGGCGCAGTCTCTTGCTGTATACAGATGTTGAGTTAGTAATCCCCTGAATCACTTCAGCAGCATCAAGCATCTCAAGTTGCCCTATATGGGTGGTGGAAGTAGCTATTAAGTTCCGTATGGGAATAGCAATTTCCCGCGTTCCGGATACCTGCACCTCATCGGTCAGCTCACGGGGAACCAGCGAATATCGGAGGGTGTCTTTACCATCCTGGAATGGCTGTATAATCTTGAGTAACTTATAATTTTCATGGTAGGTAATACGAAACCCTTCCGCATATTTGGCCTGCACTTGATCCGGGAACGCTACCGATTCATTTGAGGCACCAACATGATGGCGCTCCTTATCAGATGATTGGCAACCCATAAGGCCAAATATGATAATAAAAATACCGGTATACCCAGCCCGGCATATAAAGCAAGGCTTAGACAACAATTCAGAAGACGCCTCACCGCCCTGAGCTCTTTTCTTATGGAATAGCTTAAAGAAGTTGTACTTGTTTTGCACAAAATGGCAAAACCTGTGGAACAAACAGTAATAATAGTCATTGATCATAGCTACAGCTTTTCTCCCGAAAGCTTTTTCTATCATCACCGTCGGCAGGTCTTCTGGCTTGCTCCTCCTTTGGTAACCCTTCCCATCCGCCGGATGGCGGACAGTGGACATGCAGCATAAAAATCAACAGAGCTTACAGCAGCGGGGACTGCTCCGGATTTCCCGTCTTTTAGCGGACGGCGCACCGGATTCCCTTTTTAACGCAGATCTTAAAACGGCTAAACGACCGTCGGTGAATCAGTATATTAAAATGGATTTCAAAAGTAACGGTATTCTACCAATGAAGCCAATGAATAAATAATGTTCTTTTGGGATAGACATTACGAATAGAAACACTTAAATATAATCGGTTACAATATCTATATATTACCTATAATCATATATGCTCCATCTATTTAAAGAGTATTTAGAAAGGTCCTCTAACTTTTCCATGCCGGGAAGCAGTTTCTCGGCTAACCGCTTCTTCAAATCAGTATCCAGTGTTGGCCGCTCAATTGGGGGACGTGTTGCTTTTTTTACCGGCTCCTTAATCCCATCCGGCACAAGCCCTTTCAACGCTTTAATTACTGGACTTTCCAGCACTATCCGGCTCCACCGTCCTTTTCGGCGTTTCTGACTGCCCTGATGCTTTTCTTCTTCAAAAGCTGAACTATAGAAAGATGAATCTACCCCAATATAGTTAAAAATCTGCTGGAGTGTTTCTTTTCGTTCATCCCTCAGCTTATAGGAGGGAATTACCAATAACTGGACCTCTGAATAATACCGAAGATAATGCTGAAGCTGCCAATAATATCTGCTGCACATTATATAGTGATTATCCTTCATATTATATAGCACTTCCTCAATAGGTTTATGCTCGCGGCCTTCACTGTAGTTGTGCATATAATGTGATATAATACGTTCAATAGGATCACGAACCAGGTAAATAAGTTTAATATTCGGCAATAACTTGTGCATTCGCTCAGGTACACGCTTAAAATAATGAGCTTTAGAATAGTTGGGAGATGCTTCACCATAGGCTTCATAATCCCCTTCAAATCGCGCATGATACCATTCCTGGCCTTTATCAAAGTTATTTTCAGCAATGAAATAATCCACTTCTTTGATGTCAGACATGCCTACCTGCGGGTGCAGACTGAGATAATGATATAGACTGGAGGTTCCACATTTCATAGCTCCAATGATAATAAAAGTTGGAAACATTCGTATTTAGTCTTCGTTTAAAAGTATTTTGATGCGCGCTGCCCTAAAATGGGACTTAGGTACCATCTCCGCTTAACGGACAATGAATTTATTATTCGGTAAATCATTTACATTACCTTTAACTTAAACGGTAAACACTTTGTTTTTAAGCTGCAACAACTATATATAAATTATATATATTAATAGAGACCGAGACTCCAGCGTAGTTCTTTAAAAAAACCAATTGCAGCTAATTTTTCCAAAATCATTAATATTTTGAATCCAATAAATATACGTTGACGCCTTCAACTAAAGATTCCAAGTCATCGTCCTCTGATGATCAGCAATATTACCGTTTAGTACCCTTATCAGCAAGTAATGCCGAGAAACAACAGCGGCTGAGCTTTAAGGAGCTTTTAAATTGTTTTTATCGCAAACGAACTGTGTGTTACTGGTTTATAGGGACCTTCCTGATCATTGGACTATTACTAGCTTTTACTACTCCAAAGAACTACTCCTCTGGTGTTACAGTCGTTCCTGAGTACGAGCTCCAGGATCGTGTTAATGAAGTTATTGAGAGTTATGGACTGCTGTTCGGGCTGACAGGAAGTATCCGCGAAGAACAAAGACCGGCCTACTTGCTCAAGCTGTATCCGCATATGATCAGCAGTGTTAGCTTCCGGCAAAAGCTTATGCATAAACCACTTGAGTATGATAAAGCTGATACTTCCATTACACTCTATCAGTATTTTACAGCGTTAAATAAGCCCACGATATCCCAAAAGATATACCGTTACACTCTGGGGCTCCCAAACACGATTATGAAAGCCGTCCAGACCCCAAGCCCTGAAACAAAAATGGCTTCCACAAGCGATACATTAGGAGCTGAATCTTCGTCGTTATTTCCTATTAAAGAATTTACTGCCAAAGAAAAACGAGTAATGGCTACCCTGGCCGAACGCATTACCGCTACTTATGACCGGCAAAGTGGAGTTTTGCAAATAACGGCTGCTATGCCAAAAGCCAAGCTTGCTCCCCAAGTTGTTCAGCTGGTCCTTAAAACGCTGCACGAACAGGCCACTGACTATAAAACATCAAAAGGGAAAAAGTATGTGGACTATTTACAGAAAAAACAGAAGCAACAAAAAAAGGAGCTTGAAAAAGCCCGTCAACGACTCATCACTTTTAAAAAGACCAACAGCCAGCCACTCAATGAGCGCATGAAACTACAAAGTGACTATGAAGCAAATCTGGATCAATACAACGCGTTAACCACCCAACTTGGACGAATAAAGCTCACTATTCGGGAACAAATGCCGACCTTTCAGATATTAGATGATATTACTACGCCGGGCACAAAGGTACAGCCCAAACGTAAGCTCATTGTGTTTCTAAGCCTTATTCTGGGAACCTTTTTAGCCTTATGCTGGATCACTGTTTCCTTTTTTATAGATAAGACCAGAGAAAGCCAGGACTGAGGAACCAATATTTTAGCCCAGTAGTAAAGCATAACTGTCAGAATCTATCTAAGTACGTTAACCACGTAACCTTAATGCCGGAAGATTTAAAAAAGAAATCATTATCATCGGTAAAGCTATTGGCGCTGCCGTTGGGATTAACTTATGTTATAAAGTTTATCCAGACCCCAATACTTGCCCTTTTCCTGTCTCCCGCTGACTTTGGCATCTGGGGACTGGCCAACGTGCTTATCAAGGCTATGGAAAGTATTACTGAGGTGGGTATACAGAAGCTCATCATCCAGCGCAAGCATATGGAGAAGAGCTTCATCAGATCTATCTGGGGAATCATGATCATCCGGGGGATCTTTATAACCGGTGTTGCTTTAGCCATTGTGCCTTTCTATGCCTCTTTCGTTGACACTCCGGATGGGAAATTTATTTTTACACTGGCCATCATTGTGCCCGCTATTCAATCTTTTACTACTCCTGCCCTCTACTTAGCAGAACGAGATATCGAATTTAAAAATATCGCTTTTTTCGATGCTTTAGGTCAAATCCTGTTTTTCGTTTTTGTAGTAGCTTTGGTTTATATATACCAGAGCGTGCTGGCTATGGTCATAGCTTTACTTATTGTAGAAGGAATAAAGGTATTTATGAGCTACGGTTTTTTTGGCATACCTACCAGACCCGGCTTACCGGAATGGCCGCATGTTAAAGAAATATTCTACTATGGAAAGCATTTCTTCCTTATTGCAGTTGGCTCTTTTGTCACTATCCAGCTTGATGACCTTACCGTAGGAAAATTACTGGGAAGCGATGTGTTGGGTTTTTATATGATTGGCTATACCCTTATCAACGTAGCGGTAACTATTATCCGTAAATTATTCGGTCGCGTTTTGTTTCCATACTATACAAAGCTTGTCGATGGGGATGACCAGGCTCACGACAAAATAAATCATCTTTTGGAGGATCAGATGCTGCTTCTCTGCGTAGTCTTCGGCCTCATATTCAGCCTGGCTCCGCCCCTCATTCATTTACTCTTTGATGAAAAGTGGATAGATGCCATACCCATAATCCAAATCCTTACGTTTACCGGGTTACTGAGAGGTCTGGGCAATCTGATTGTTCCGCTCTTTTTAGCTGAAAAAAAACAAAACATTCTGGCTGTTGCCCGTATTATTGAAGTAGTACTCTTTGTGCCCCTTATTTATTTATTTACCACTGCTTTCGGGGCCATCGGCACTGCTTACAGCGTGTGGCTTATTTTCTTTATTGCATTAACTTACCGCGTTGTAATGGCTTATCGCTTATTTTCGCTGGAAGTATTTAAAAGTACACCTATTGGTTATATTGTATCCTTTTGCATAATGATTACTTTGGCATTTATAACCCTACTTAACGGAGAAACTTATTTCTATATTTTTGAGTACACCATTGCACCGCTATTTCTGCTGGCCGTAGGGTTTTACTTTTACCGAGAAGAGAAAAATTTATCCTATTTTCAAGAAGAATATATCCAATATGGTTAAAGATATTTTACGGTTTATTGCCCGGCGTGTTGGAGCTGTCTTTTATAAGCTGGTTGACCAAGGACAAAAATATGTTATTGAAAAAGAAAACCGGGAACTCATTAAAAGCTCAAAGAGCTGCAGCTCAGACCTGCGTATTAATGGACGGGTGAAAAAGTTTTCTGGCTTTAATCAGGCTACAATCAAGGAAAATGTTCATATAGGCGATAACGTACATATCCGGGCCGAAGGCGGACTGTTTATTGGTGCCAATACTCATATTAGCCGTAACTTTGTATGTTATACGATGAATCATGATTATGAGGGCCAGCGGCTTCCCATCGACGATCGTGATGTATACAAACCGGTACACATTGGTAAAAACGTCTGGATTGGTATGAACGTAGTCGTTGCCCCGGGAACAGTCATCGAGGATGGCGTTATAGTAGGAGCCGGCTGTACTGTAGCTGGATATGTGCCGGAACTGTCAATTATAGGAAACCCCAAATACCGTATACTTAAAAAACGGGATAAGGAACATTATGATCGCCTTGAACGGCTGGGAAAATACGGGGGGCCCAGCGGGCGCCCATTGAAAGGGGATAAATAAACAATTAGTAACTATGTCGCTGATACAACAATTTTTATACAAAGCGCGGGGGCTGCTCTATAAGCACTACCAAAGCACTAAGCTGAAGTACGAACAAATCAGCCGTATATTAATGCGTAATCAGGCTTCAGAAGAAAACCCTGTTAATAGTGCAGCACAGATTACAAATCGTATAAATGACGATCGATGGAAGGACATTAAACCCGTTTGGGTCCTCTCAACAGGCCGTACCGGATCGAACAGCCTGACGGAACTGTTAAAACTCTCGCCTTTCCTGGATGCCTTTCATGAACCTGCGCCGGAACTCTTCCAGTTTTCCTACGCTTATGCTATGAATAAAATACACCGAAACATTGCCCTGAAAACCCTGGGTTACCTTCGGGATGAACTGGTCTTCCGGAGCATTCGAGACGGACAAGTATATGTTGAAACCAATAACAGGGTAACCTACATCGCTGATCTGTTATTGGAACTATATCCTTCAAGCCGCTTTATCCACATCTATCGGAATCCTTATGACTTTATCCGATCGGGCATGCGTAGAAATTACTATAACGGACATATGAGGGATTATGCACGCTTACGACCCAATAACCAAGACGCTATACATCAGCAATGGGAAGACTTTTCTAACCTCCAAAAAGTAGCCTGGAACTGGACTATCGTCAATGAGAGATGCCTCAACTTTAAGGCAAGCCTCTCTGAAAACCAGGTGATGAGCCTATCTTCAGAATCGCTTTTTCAAGCAGATCCGTCTCTCATATATTCACTATTTAGCTTTGCAGGATCAAAGGCTTTTCATCCGCCTAAGGCAGAGATCAATAAAGTGATGGAGACCAAGCACAACGCCCAGAATAAAGGGCAGTTTGCTAATCCAAAAGACTGGAATAGTGGTCAAATAGAACAAGTTAATGATATCATAGCTCCGATAGCATCGAAGCTAGGCTACCAGCTAATGTCAGTCCAAAACAACGGAAATAAATAAATATGGACAGGCCTTTTGTTTCAATTATAACACCGGTATATAATGCCGAAGATAAGGTCGCTTCCTTCCTAAGAGCGCTGCACCAACAAAGCTACCCCCGCGCTAAGTATGAAATCATATTAGTAGATAATGGGTCTACCGATAGTACAGCTGAACAAATTCAATCCTTTCGGGATGTAACTCTGCTTCATCGAACAGATATTCAGAATCCGTACGCAGCCCGCAATAAAGGGCTCACTGAAGCCGGGGGAGACTATCTTGTTCTGTTGGATATCAATTGCACCCCTCTTCCACACTGGCTTGCAAGCGGGGTGAAATGCCTAAATAATCCTCAGCATGATTTAGTCGGCGGACAAATTTCATTTACCTTTTCAGAGGAACAAAGCCTGGGCGAATGGTACGATTCATTGCTGTTTGTAGATATGGAAGATCTCATTGAGCGCGGTAATTCCTGTGCCGGCGGGAATCTCTTTTTCAAACGTTCCGTTCTAGAAACGATAGGGCTTTTCCCGGAGGGTCAACGATCCGGGATGGACCTTTACTGGACAGAAAAGGCTACCCATTCTGGTTTTAGCCTTATTTATAGCCCTAATGCTGAGGTAAAATATCCTGCACGTAAACTCCTGCCGCTCTTAAAGAAAGTATTCCGCGTAGGCACCGGTCAGCCATATATATGGCTCGGCAACGATATGCACATCCTTAAATTGATGGCACTGATCATTTATCAGTTCATTCCACCGGGCATCTCGGAACTCAAAGACAAGATTAATCGTCGCGGAAAAGAGTCTATGCATAGCTATTTAGTTAGCCTGTGGGCTATTGATTATTTACGAAGAATCGTATTATCATTTGGATGGACAAAAGGACTATTTAATTATTATTTTTCATCTTAAAGCTGGTTAATTGTAAGAGAGCTGCACGAAGTTAGAGCTCTTTCAGAAATGGAAATTATCTTAGAGTGCCTAATTTATACCCGGATAACAACTTATGAAAATAGTATTCCTGAGCCATACTCCGCGAAACTATTTGTTTAAAGTGGGCAGCTACCATTTGTCCAATATTTTAGCACAAATGGGCCACGATGTACTCTATATTCCCTCTCCCCTTTCCCTATTCCACTTTATGAATATACCCAAGCTGGGAGACGCTGATTATCGAGCAGTAATAAAAAGTCGCCTTCAAACGCTGAGCCCAACTAAAGATCGCAAACATATTATAAATCTCACGCCCTTTGTTTTGACGCCGTTTAACAAAGGGATTTTTGACCGGCCAAAAATACCATTAACTCAATGGTTTACTTTCAATCGCATTGACAAAAAGATTAAGCAATTGGGTTTTACTTCCACAGATCTTGTCATTCAGGATAAGCCAGCGCTCTTTTTTGTTCGTAAATTTATTAATACCAAACGCTGGATCTATCGCGCAACGGATGACTACAGCAGCATGAGTCGGGGAGCAGGTGCTCACTCTATTCAAAAATTAGAGCAAGAAATATGTAACTACGCTGACCGGGTACTGGTTACCTCAGCCCCTTTGAAGTCGCTCTTTTCCCGACGTTATAGCGTCTCATCCACTATTTTACGAAATGGTGTTGACGCCCGTCATTTCACCCAAACCGAGCCCATCCCGCGGGAGTATCAGAATATACAAAAGCCCATTATACTATATGTAGGCAGCCTTGACGATCGGTTTGACCTTGATTTACTGCTGAAGACGGCAGAGAAAACTCAAAGTCTGCACTACATGATTGTGGGGCCGGGAAGTAAAGAACAGATCCCCAAAGATACTCCCAATATTACTGCCCTCGGGTCGCGACCTTATAGTCAAATCCCCGGCTTTATGCAGCATGCGGATGTAGGGCTCCTCCCGCTCCGGCTTACCGATGCAAACCATGCTCGCTCACCGATGAAAATATACGAATATGGTCTCTGTGGACTCCCTGTGGTCAGCACTCCACTGAAGGAGCTTCAAAACCGGAACGAATCGTTTATCTCATTTGCTGCTGAACCGGAGTCTTTTCTTGACAAAATTCGCCAAAGCCTTGACCGACAAGAAGAGCTCAGCCGTAATGCCAAGAGGTCTTCACAATCCCATTCCTGGCGGTCAATAACAGAAAAATTGTTGGAAATAACCCCATTAGAGGCGGATCTAAAATGAAAGACATATTGCATTCATATTTTCGTGCAGCCCAGGGCCGGCAAATAATTAATATCTACTTCAAATGCTGGGCCTTGGTATTACCGGTAACTTCTTTTCTTGTTTTTCCATCTATTCAAGGTACTACACCGGCCTATTTGATGGCTTTCCTGTCGGTTCCGCTCATTCTTTTTGCAGCACCAATCCCCGAAGTCCGTAACTATTTCTGGGTATTGTTTCTTATTTGTTTGGGATATATAACGCTCAGCGCAGTCAGCCAATTCATTATTTCTGTCGGACCGCCTATAGATTTATCCTCCCTTCCGTTGGTTGACCCCTTATCCCTGTCACGCCGATTTTTACTTCGCCCCACCCTTTTCTCCCAAAGCTTATATCTCCTGGCGGCCATCCTGGCCTTCCTATTCGTTCGGCAATGGTATCACAAAAGCTGGGATTCCTATATTTTTGCAGGTATTCTCCTTTTAGTAGCCTATGGCTTTTATGAGGTATTCTATTACTGGATTACCGGGACCTCCGGCGATTTTATTTCTAACCGAACCTTCAACTTTGGTTATTGGGGAAGCTCTACTCACATCATTGATTTAGCAGGACTGTCAATGCTCCGCATGAAAAGCCTTACCGGTGAAGCATCCATGTTTGCCTTTACGGTTCTGCCTTACTGGGTATTTGCAATCCATAAAAAAAGAATAATTATCGCCGGTATTCTTACCCTTGCCCTGCTCTTCTCCACTTCTACTACCGCGATTCTGGGAATGCTGATATATACTGGGGTGCTGATCATCTCAAATAAAATTAATTGGAAATACCTTGCCGGCTTATCCGCTGTCTTTGTTACCATTGCTATCATTAAATTCGATACCGTTTTTTCTGTCCTCAATGAATTAGTATTTAAAAAATTTTCCACTACTTCGATTTCTGGAAATGTTCGCATAACCAATTTTTTAGATTCAGTAAACTTTTGGATTCAAGCTTCTTTACCTACAAAGATTTTTGGTCTCGGATTTGGCTACATCCGTTCAACCGACTTCTTGTCGACCCTCCTCGTCAACAATGGTTTAATTGGCCTTGTTATTTTCCTGCTCTTCTTCACCTATCCTATATTAGCGCTTGGTGGAAGCCCAAAAGACTTTGCACTTAAAGCAGCCCTTATCATTTTAGCCGTTACTATGCTTATCTCAGTAACTGAATATACTTACCTGCCTACTTGGCTATTTGCCGGCATTGCCTATCACCAACTGTCAGCCCACGTTTCTTATCCGCCTAAAATTATTTCCCGTTCTGTAGATTAATACCCATCTCTGCCTAAAGCTCAGTAATCCCACCAGTTTCAAACTATCTTTGCAAGGGCAGATTCAAGCTTTATCTATGGTTGTACTCGCATGCAATAACATTCCTCCCAGTTTTATAAAACTGACTGCATTTAATAAAACGAATGTTATCTGTTAGCAGACAGAACCTAAAAAAAGGTATTTATGCTCTAATGATGTTAGAGATTAAAAAAACACTAAATAAACAATATCAGAATGGGGAGCCTATCTATAATCTGTAATTAGCTACTGCCACAATTGTGAAAGCCAGCCGACCTGATTTAAAATATATGGATGAGTATCCAGAGGTTTTTATTGCAGGGCCACCTCTCACTTAGAAAGAGAATTGAAGGAACCCGTTGAACAGATAAATATCCTCTCAAATCCTGAGCTATCATCTTCAGTATATTCAACAGGTAAATTCAGGATAAACATATCCTCAGAGAATAACCGAACGGAAAGGGTGCTTACAATGGCTCTGACCAAGCTTTTATTGGGCAATATAATAGCACGAACGGGACGCTCTGCGCTATAGTTTTATTTTTTTATTTAAATACTGACACAAACATCTCGCTTGTGCCGATATAAATGCTAGATTAAGTTTAAGTTATTTAACAACAATTAACTCAGTTCAGGCTTTTTGGACAATTTTCCACTTTGTCGTGGTATATTAGAAGGGGTACTATTCTTTTGAGAAGGGGAAAAGACCCCAATTGCATCGAACAGTTTTTGGGGGTGGTAGAGCGATAAGCCCTTAGACGCCCCTTGGTTACACTCTGAAACTGCACCGGATTAAGTACATAACTGCCCTGGCCTGCTATCCGAATCATAAAAAAGGAAATAAATCCCCTTTTGAATCTGTATTATTGTTTTAAAGATGAGTAGTTGTTTGCAAAAGTTTCAGGGGCCGAAATAACGTATACTGCAAAGAGTTTTGCAAGGTTTTCACATTAGCTTCAATGAGCGGCCTTCTTAACACATATTCCGGCATCAGTATATTCTATATTCCGATATTATTTACCGCAGGATCAAGCCTAATCGGGAGGCCACTGTATTCTATTTTGAACATCGTATAATTTTCCATACACCTCCCATTAAAACTGCCATTATTGCTACACTTTTACTTTATTTAATACCTGCGTTATGAGCCAATAAATGGCCTTTTTGTCTCTACACTAATTTTATCTATGTCCAACACTAAAATGGTATACAACTTGCAAATACTTACAACAACATGATTGCTACTAAAAGTGCAGAGTTCTAATGTAGCGACAACTCATATATAAATCCAAAGTACCATGAGCTCTACAGCCCACAAATATAATTCGGAAGCAAAGTCAGTAAGGAAAGTTTCCGTAGGTTCAAGTAATGGAGTAAATTTTGATACCATATCCATTGATTATGCCCGATTTTATAATGAAAGGTTGGTCTGGAAACGCATACTGGACCTCATATTTTGGGCCATAGGAGTTGTTATCCTTGCTATTCTGTATCCTTTTATTGCTCTGGGAATTAAATTTTCCTCTAATGGCCCCATCATTTTTAAACAGGAACGCACCGGGTTTGACGGAGAAGTGTTCAATTGTTATAAATTCCGGACCATGCATACTGAGCAAAAGCAGAAATCAGCAAGGGAACCGGATATTACCGAAAAGAATGATGCCCGTATTTTTCCATTTGCTCAGTTTTTGCGTAAAACCAATCTTGACGAGATCCCTCAGTTTATCAATGTCCTGAAAGGCGATATGAGCCTGGTAGGCCCACGACCGTATCCAATCCGAGAAAACTCATACTGGAATACAACGCTGCCGGAGTTCTATCAGCGATTTTCTGTAAAACCCGGGCTTACCGGTCTGGCACAAGCTTATGGCCTGCGTGGAGGTACGCTTAGCATTAAACATATGCGCGAACGTCTAAACTTCGATCTGAAGTATATCAAAAAAAGATCTCTGTATATGGATCTCAAGCTCATTTTTCTGACGTTTAAGAAAATGGTCACATTCGATACTGAAGGCCAATAGAACATTAAATTGTATTCCGAAATACATAAGTTGTTTACCTCCTAAATAATATTCGCACTCATCAATCTAATTGAGCGCTTTTAAATTCCTATATTTTTCCCTCCCCTCTATGGCACTGACATTCCGCAGAGCTGGCAAACCGCTCCCGATTGCTCAAGATAGGCTTATAGAAATTATTTAAAAGCCTCTAATAATTAGGTTGAATGGTGTCTTCTTTTTTAAGATTGTTTATGCGATAAAAGTTTTATAATCCAGCTGTAGCCTGTTTTCCCATTGCAGGATCGCTATAGCTCTCTTTACCTGTTTCTACACGCCCTGCGTACTGCCTCTTAAATAATTCATCCCCTTCAGCTGTAATAATAAAATCGTACCAGCCATAAGTTCGTTCTAAATTTAATACTATTGT
>Ga0079226_10002329_pt1 | contig 14661 bp, 12 predicted proteins | sample Poulit2014_FD_76345 | JGI IMG/M metagenome (GOLD analysis project Ga0079226, IMG submission 76345) | Agricultural soil microbial communities from Georgia to study Nitrogen management - Poultry litter 2014 | ecosystem: Environmental > Terrestrial > Soil > Agricultural land | place: USA: Georgia... | reverse complement strand
TACGCCACTCTTCTCCGTGCCTTAATACGAACACCGCCCCGCTATCTTCTACTACCGTATATTTTCCGTTCTCTAATTCAAGCCTATTCCTTTGCATATATTCGCCCCCCCTATTCGTTTAAATTACGCCCATACAAGCGTTCTTTTACTTCCGAATTGCTTTATATCTCCGTAAATAATTTCGCCCATATTGTTCATCCTCCCTAGAATCGTCGATTACCACTACGCATCGTGAGTGAAAGTTAGTGCCATCTTCGTAAACTCCATGAACCATTCCGGTTTCATCTACCATATTGACTACCGCCTTTAATCCCGTTATTTCGCCTCGAACAATGTCGTCATTTCATACTTCCGTCGGCTGTGGTGCGTTCAAGTAATCGTCCGGAACTTCGAGTCCTAATGCCCGGCGTAACGCAATTGCCTTTCCGATATGAACGTTAAAGACGTCTTCCGGACTGCATTTTGCGATACCACGTTCGTGTACTTTGGAGGATTCTACTCCCTTCAACAAACATACGACCGTTCGCTTCTCTTTATTTACGATAAATTCTTCGTTTACTACGAAAAATCCGCCCTTAAATCCTTTCTTCCCTCCGACGGTAATACGGTCGCATTCCGTCAATTCCTCAATATCCGCCTTCGCCCTCTCAACGATCTCCTCCCGAGATGCTTGACGTGATTCAGCGAGAATCTCTCTTCCGGATATACGCCCTTGTTGAAGTCTTCCGGAAACCGTTTCGATAGCCTCTTCCATACCTGCGGTCAACTTACCTCGGTCGAATCCTTCGCTATATACCTTACGTTTCAATTCGTACATAACTTCCGTAGAAAGTATCGTTAGTTCGTCCGCCGATAATTTCGACAACATTTCGTTAATATCTTCTAAATTCATTCCGAATCCCCTCCGATTATTTCATTTCGTATTCCGCGTATCCACATTCTTCGCATCTCCATCCGTACGCATCTTCGGTATCAATTGGCAATGCTCCGAATTCTCCGCAGTTTTCGCACATAGAATATACTTGCATAACTACCGCCTCCTTCCGAAATTATTCCGACATATACTTCCGTAGATATTCCGCTTATACCGGATACTAACGTATCTTCTCTTCCGATAATTAATATACGGAAATATCGTTTTAGCGAAATCCTTATTGCAAGCGATCTTTGCTTGCTGAACGAATGAGCGTAGCGAATGAGTGGTAGGGTCTTATCTCTTAATCTCTTATATAAAGAACTTAAAAGACTCGACTCCTTTCAGTCGTCGTATTATTTATCTAGTTATAATACTGGTTCTCGTTAAAACAATGGTTCTAGTTAGTGCAACCTACAACCATGTTAGTTACTCATTACGTGACTGGATGTTGCGTGGGTAGTATGCTAAGTCGCTAAGGCTTCGATTTCTCTATCGAAAATCCCTAGCTGACTTATCGGAAGAACTCGGTATTTAGTATTCTCCCACGTACCACTTTCCGACCTCACTCGCTCCGATACGATAATCGGACGCCCGTTCCATCGATAATCTAATAGTTTCCGAACACGCTTATTCGCTGCTTGACGAGAGATTCCAAGATTCTTCGCAATTAAGTCTTGAGTAGGATATGCGACGCCTTCTACGTCCATATATGAAGCAATTACGCATAGTGTCCGCCAATTACTGTCGCCCATATCTGCGACTAGTCCGTCTTTAACCGCGGAAACGTACATCTTAACGAATACTTCTTCGGACATACCGTCCCTCCTCCTATATCGATTTGCCTCATACTATTACTACCGAAATAGAAATCCGATTTTCCCGATATTCCGTAAATTATTTTATTTTACGCAAAAAAAAGAAGCCTCGGCGGACATTTCCGCTAAGGCTCCTACGTTATTTCCTTCGTTTTAATATACGTTTAACAGGCGAAAACTTATTATGTTGACTTCGAATATGTTCGGAATCCATCTGTACGTATTTCCGAGTCGTATCAATAGATGCATGGTCGACTATTTTCTGTAGCGTAAATATATCTCCGCCATTCAGAATGTAGTCTCGGCAAAAAGTATGTCGTAACATATTCGGATGTAGTCGGTCAATTCCAAGTCTTTCTCTGCGGCGACCTAATCGCTTCCTAAAAGAATCTGCGGTAAAAGGTTCGCCATAAGCGTTATTAAAGATATGCTCTGTCTCTCCGAAATACTGAATCGATTCTTCGTAAAGTTCTCGAAGTAGTTTCGCAATCTCTTTCGACATTGGCACTTCTCGATTCCGACGATTCTTCGCTACTTGTGACGGAACATATATCGTAAGCATATGAAAGTCTACGCGATCAATCGTAAGTTCGCACGCTTCGGTAGGACGTAATCCTGTATCTAACATCGTCATACACAAGACTTTATCTCGCCAATCCGCAAATTGCGTCTCATCGTAACTAGCGAGAAGAGTGTCGAGCGTAGCGTCGGATATGCCCGGAACTTCTTCCTGCTCGTCCGAACGTACCGGTTTAATATTTTCCATAGCGTTATTCTTCACATATCCTTCCTTATACCAAAATCGGCACATCGTTCTTAGCGTACGCAGGCGAATATTTACCGTTGTCTCCGATAAGCCTACAGACTTGTCCTTACGTCCTTTAACGCCGTCATAGCGACGTTTCTTCGTGAGTAGATACTTAATATACTCTCGTATCATATCCTCGTCTAAATCGCTTAAATAAGCGTCTGCGAGTCCGCGAACCTCCGTCATATAGTCCGCTAAATATCCGATATGGTTAATGTAGTCGCGGATAGTTCTCGGACGGACATTCTCCGCCTCTTTCGCACGGATGAATAGCGTAAGTGCTTGTTCTAGCGTATAATCTTTCACCTCTTTCCGCTCGGCTTTCGACTGTTGGACCGATTCAGTCCGTTGACCTTTCCGAACTCTCGTTCCGATAAAACTGCGTTTTGTCACCGTATTCTCTCCCTTCTAGTCCGACAGCTTCGATAGCCTACGTCTCACGGATTCGAAGAAAAAGAAAAATCCGCCATAGTCAACGATAAATAGGACGAATGCCTAAACGTTGATATGACGGACTTTGTGCGGAGTTTATAACGATAGCGTCCCAGGCAGGAGTCGAACCTGCGACCTACGGCTTAGAAGGCCTTCGGAGGCTTAACGGCCTTAACCTCGAATAGTCAAACGTTGATATATCGATGCCTAAGGACGATGATACTTCCGCACTTTGTCCGACAGATTTCGTTTAGGGCGACGGCTTCGACGAAGACTGTCTAACTGCTTCGATTATACACCGGCGGAAGAGAAAACGCAATAGAAGACGAAAAAAAAAAGACGGAAGAGCTTTCGCCCATCCGCCTGTAAATTTCGCCTATATGATAAGGAAGCTTTTATTTTCCGACTAGAAACTTCCGTTATTCAACCGCCTCTGCAACTCGCGAACCATCAACGAACTTGGTCGGCTAATTACGCCATCTACCGGCGTACCTAAATATCGCTGCAACCTTCGTGCGGTTTCCGGACCAAGATAACCGTCCGCCTTCGCACCAACCTTACGCTGTAACGCTCGGATAACCATACTTCCGCCACTGCCGTAAGATACGGTATTTCCGTATAATGAACGTGTAGTAGCGTTATTATATTGTCTGCTAATGATTCCGTCTACAGGAGTACCTAACGCTCGTTGTAACGCTCTAGTCGTACTCTTGCCCCATTTTCCGTCTACCTTTAAGTTAGCTTTCGGTACTTTCGAAGTCTTCGACTTGGAATTCGCTTTAGACTTCGAAGTATTTTTCGGAGGAGTAGAGGAAACTTTTGCGGAGCTTCCATTAATTCCGAAATAATCGTTGATACCTTTCGCAGTAATTCTCGCTAACTTATTAACTTCGTTCATTAATATTTCTTCATCGTTAATATTCGTAATGAACGCATATTCGATTAGAACCGCAGGCATACGTGATTGTCGAACTACTGCGAAGTTTGCTCGCTTCTTACCGCGGTCTCTTACGCCAATCTCGGAAATGATTGCGTCGTGAATTGCGTTCTGTAGCTTCGGAGTATTCGAGCTTACCGAGCCGTTATAGATGAACGTTTCGAAGCCCGTAGCCGACGCTGACGATGCTGCGTTATTATGCAAGCTAACGAAAATGTCCGCTCCCCACGCATTAGCGTCATTAGTTCGTTGAGTTAACGTTAAGTAAACGTCAGTTGTTCGTGAAAGCTTGACGGAATGTCCGCTAGAGCGAAGTAATTTCGCTAACTCTAATCCGACTTTAAGGACGTTTTCGGACTCCTTCGAATGTTTTCCGACTGCTCCGGGGTCTCTTCCACCATGTCCGAGGTCTATATATACTTTCGCCATTAGTCGAACACCTCATTCTCTTCGTCGTTATAACAGGCTTCGCACATAGGCTCTCCGTTGAAAGACGATATAACTTCGATTTCCTTCGTGCATACAACGCACTCTGTCGTGATTTTCGCCATTACTCATCACCGTCTTTCTTAGGATTATCGTAAGATAACGCTTGCTTACTGTCTGAAAATCCGGAAACTACGGGGTCAGTGACAATTCCACCTGCGACAAGTACGAGAAGTACGGCTTGTACGTATTTTTCGTAATGATCTAAGTCCATTAGTCCGAAATCAGTAATTATTAGGCCTAGAAGAGCAAATACGGACACCCAAAATTTATACGACTTAAATCGAACTTTCCAATTAATCTTCATTTACTCACCCTCCGTAAATTTGTGTTATTGCGATTGCCGCAAGTCCGCCCACAACAGCGGTTATGACAGCGGTAATCAAAGCTCCTGTAATACGTCTACGAATCCACGTCGTGTCGTCTTTAATATCGTTTATTGATTCCTTTATTCCGCTAATTTCTTTGTCCTGCAACTTGTCCGAAATCTGCAAATCTTGGATATCTTTCTCGATTCTCCGTTTATCGCTAAATAATTCCGATTGACCGCGCTTCAATTCAGATATATTTTGATCCGTTCGACTCCTCCACTCCTCCATATCGGCCACATCCTCTCTCACTAATCATCCGCTCCTTGACTTCTACTTTGAATTTTGGGCGTAAAAATAACGCCTTACTCGTTCTCGGCGTTGGTTAATCGTTCGACTACTTTTTGCTTGATAACTTCCGGAATCCTTCCTTCGACCCCTGCGGTAAAGTATTCCACAATCGGAATTACGAAGCTTCCATCTACGTTCAACTTTTCGTTCGGGATACTCGAATTGTCGATACCTCTATAGTTGACTTGACGCATATCTTCGCCATCCACCGTAATATTTCGTGAACTAGTTTCCGTAAAAGTGTAATCTGCTACCATTATTCTTCATCCTCCTCTATAATTTCGTCTAACAAGAATAGCGTACGCGGCTTAATTGTTTCGCCTAACTCCGAAAGCTTTAACGGACGTATCTTTACGTCGACTTCCTGCTCCATAAGTTCGTTAATCTTTTCGGCATATTCCGCCTTCTCGACTTCGTTGCCTTCCTTAAACACTCCGTCGTCGTCCGTAAATTCCTTATATTTTTCGGCAAGGCTAGTTCGGACTTCATTTGCCGGAGTGATTTCGTCTCCAATCGCCTTAACGTTCTTCTGAATCGAAAAAGCTACCGACGTAGGTAAGTCCTTGTCGAGTAGCTTCGATAATCCTTCGTTAATATTGTATAAGTCTTTAACTAATAGCTTCACGCTATCCGCTCCTTTAAGATTTTAATTTCGTTTTTAAGCAGTTGATTCTCCGTCTTTAACCATTCGATGTCGTTTTGATGGTCGCGAGTTATCGGAATAAGTAGCGTCCATAGACGGTCATATTGAACTCCGTCAATAGTTCCGTCCTTATCAAACGTAGCAAACTCGCTTAGACCGGCACCTTCGACTTCCTCCGCAATTAGTCCGGGTATTCTTTTAATGTCCTCATCAATTCTATCGAAAGAAACATCTTCACCGTTTGCTTGTCTATTCAATAAATCTGCGTAAGCTTCGACGTTATTTTTGTCGTACCAACTTCTTGGATTCACCTTGAGAATATTATATGGATTAGATTTCACATCATCTATGGCGACTTTAAAGCGTTTGGAAGAAGAAACAAACCCGAATCTACCTGTGTTATTAGCCACCGCCGCTCTACCCGACCAAGTGACAGTATTGTTTCTCGTAGGCATACTGATAATATCCCCGTTTTGATTTAATATAAAATCCGCCCTGTAGCTACCTCTTTGGTGGTGAGACTGTATTTGTAAGACATCTTCACCTGTGAATCGTTGCGGATATATAACAAGTCCCCCATTTGAAGTATGTGCTGTAAACACGTGAATCTGGTCGTTAGTATAATCTACATGACTATGAGCGACCGCAATACCTCCACGTGTCGCCGGTCTAGTAGAATATATTTGACTGTTCGAAGCTATTTCTTCCGATGCATATAATCTTCCGCCTTGCACCGTAAGTGCGTTTACAGGATTTCCACCTTCAACCCTAACCGTTGTTCCTAACTCCGATACAATATCAACTCCGGCAACACTTTCTAAAAATAAATCGTTATACCAGTAACCGATGCTAGCGTGAGTTTGTCCGAAAACCGTAAAGTCGATATATACGTCATCACCATGCAAACCTCCGTAGAAGTCAGTGCTGAGTCGAATACCGTACTCTCCGTCATTATCCTCTAATAACAATCCGCTATCGTTTAACGTAATGCTTCCTACGTCACCTCGTTGAGTTATCGAAGCACCTTCTATATCAACTCCGACAATCTCCCCGGCTGTCATCCTACCGGTAATAGTCGCATCTTGAATCGTAGCATCAACGATAGTCGCTTCATCAAACCGCCCTTTTTGGAAGGTTGCGTTATTAGCGTTTAGGTTTCCGGTTACGGTACTGTTTTGGATTGTCGCATTAATAGCGGTCATATCACGAGTAGTTAAATCTCGTATTGTCGCATTAGCAGCCCCTAAGTTTCCGCTAATTGTCGCATCCACTATTGTAGCTGAATCAAACGTTCCGCTTTGGAATGTCGCAGCGTTAGCGTTCAACGTTCCTGTGATGGTACTATCACGGATTGTCGTATTAATAGCGGTCATGTTCCGAGTAGTAAGGTCGATAAAGGTCGCGTCCGGTGCGGATATAGAACCGGTGAAGTCGGTGTCTCCATCAACTAGGATGTGCTCTCCTGCTATACGAACGCCTTCGGTCGATAGATTAATACTCGATAAAACATTAGTTTTATTGACACTATCCTCATGTGCCGGACTCCACCCAGTAACTTTATTGCCTTTCTCTAATTGCAAATTAGATATTTCAAGTGTAGCAGTGTTGCCTCGATTAAATGCCAACCAAAAACCATTCTCACGAGAACTAGCTATAAACTCTATCTCGATACGATTTGAACCCTGCCCGATTGATTGGTTTGGGAGCTTTGTGCTTGTAGTTCCAATAGAAGTCTGTGTAGCACCTCTCCTAATATACAGATAGTTCAATAGGGTATTAATACTACTATCTATATCAAATGATAAAGTATAGGTTTCTCCTTCGACTAATTCCTCTGAGAATACGAATAATGGCCCTGAGTTAGTTCCTGTGCTATTTCTATAAACAAACTTATTGTAATCTCTTGAAACTATCGTCCCTCTATTTCCATAGATAATTGTATTGCTGTAGTATGATGTATCTTGAATTAAATTCCTTCCACCAATTTCCAACCCATCAATACCATCACTTACAGCTAAATCAATCTCACCAGGCAACTGAGTAATCCTAGTCTCTACAGACGACATATCACTCTCTAGTCCATCAATAACAGTCTCTATACTGCTAACTGTACTCTCAATACTTCCTGCTCTTTGTTCTACTCTAGAAATAGCACTATTAGCTGAATCTAAATCTGAACTTAAATCACTAACAGTAGAAGTAATTCCGCCTACATCAATTTCCAATGTAGCAATCTTAGAAGATGCCGAATCGACTTCTCCAGTTAAATCATCTATTTCTGCTTCAACACTTGACACTGAACTAGTAATTCCATCAAGCGTTACGTCTAACGCTGCTTCTCGGCTATTGTAGGCTTGTTTATCAACATAATTTGTTAACTCATCTTGATGCACTCTTGCACTAATTTCATCAGCATGAACACCTAATGTAGCTGTAGTAGAACTAATAAACTCATCTACATCATCCATATCAGTACGATATTCTTCTCTAGTGACCATCAATTCAATAGAATCAGCCATCGCATTAATCTCAGATGTGTTACTCTGGATACTAGATAAAATATCTGTTTTATCGTCTGCATATTCTGCTTGGAAGTCGTTAATTGTCGCATTTATTCCTTGTGCTGTCGTGGTAATAAGAGTTTCATTCGCTTCTATTCCGCCCTCGAGCCGCTGCATTTCTTGAAAATGTGCGGTGAACGTACCTTCTATATCGTCAAATTTAACGTCATAGTTCGTAAATTTACCGTCATGGTCATCAAGCGTACTCTCAACTTCACCGACTCGATTAGTAAGTCCGTCAGCTACACCCTGCAAGTCGCTAATACTAGCGTTAACATCGCCTATTTGGTCGGATATTTGACCTTCTAACGCTTGGCGAACAATCCTTATTTCCTCGTCAGTATAAGTCTGTACGAATTCAGCATCGACTTTACTATCGACCTCAGTCTCTAAGCTTTCTAAATCGGATATAGCTCGGTCAATATCGTCTTGTGCTGTTCCTAAGTCTTTCTCTGCGTCGCCTATTCGAATGTCGATATTTCCTAAATCGGTCTCTAGGACGGTAATAGCACCGACAGCATCGCCAATGTCGCCTTTAGCTTCGTTTAAATCTCGCTCCGCATCGCCTATCCGGATAATTGTATCGTCGATGTTAGCTTGTGCGACCGCAAGTGTCTGCTCCACTTCCGTCAAACTATTTCCGATTGGAATAACAATTTGGTCTGTATAGTAATTTGCGTCACTTTCCGCTTGATCGGCTTTACTCTGTGAACCAGTCGTAGATTCTATCGTACCTTCGCCAATATCCGTATCTATCTTCGACTTAGCTTCGTTACCCGGAACGTCCTTATTGTCGATAGTTTCTCGGTTATACGTATACTCTTCCATTTCGTAGTAGTCGATTTTACGTTGGATTTCGTAACGTAGCCTCTGGAAAATGGCAGTTAATTCTTCTTCGGTGTATTCCGTAAACGCTCCTAATTTAATGTCTTTTTTCGCTTGCGACTTAATGCTTCGAGTCTGTTCGAAAACTCTAGCTTCGAGGTAGAGGGGCGGATTAAAGTGCGTATCTTTTATTCGAATAGTGTCGCCGAAGCGTATCTTCTTATTCTGCATCCCCGGCACTGCTTCGAGGTCAAGTATGGTAGTTTCGTAAGTAACGACCGTATCAATCCGCTTATCAAGAGCCGTACGGGTATATTGTCTCGCTTCTGCCTCGGACATTTCGCTTCTGTCGGACTGTATCTCGTAATGTTCGATTAAATGACGTAAATTTCCGTGTTCATCGAATTCGCCCCATCGCTGCAATGCTTCCTCATCTTCGACTAATACTTCGATACGTCCTCCGTCCTCACCACGCGGACCAAGTCCGAGTAATGCCGTAACAATGTCCTGCTTCTCCACACGGCGGATACCGTCGAGATCTTTACCGAATTCTACTTCTCGTCCTCGCCACTCGCCAACCCGTTCCAACAAATCGACATAACGTCCGGTCACGCGGTTGCCGTTGTGTTCAATTCGAAAACGAAGTTCAAGCTCAAATTCGCGAGCAATTCTTTTTAACATATCGTAAGGATTCGTATGGTTTTCGATAGTTAGCGTTATTTTTCTATTTGATTCAACGGTACCTACTCGCCATCCGGAATTATTTAACGAACGTCCGGCGTGCTGTGCCGCAGTTCCTTCGAATGTTCCCGGGTATATTACACTAGCCTTTCTTATGTCGTGGTAAGAAGCTCGTGAGGAAACTCGTGCTTTGTATCCTTCGGAGTCCTTATATTTCTCAGCTTGGAAAATGATGAATTCACGCAAAGTGCCGTCCTCGTCCGGAATGATTATGCGATTTCGTTTTTCGAGATGCTCACTGAAACGTTTGTCCGCAAAGCTAATGAACCTGTAGCTTTCTGACGAATCTTCGAGCGATTTTTTATGAGCGTCGTCGATAATATTTCTCGCAGTGATGAAGTCGAGTATTTCTCCCGTCTGACCTTCAACAATGTGAATTTGCGACATAAACTTCCTCCTCTCTTTGTTCGACTTTATTTATACTTTTCTGCGAAAGATACGTTCGCGTCGAATACGTTCTCCGGAGTAACCACTAACGTATTTTCACCTTTTGCGAGCTTGAAAAAAGAGCCGCCGAAATTCTTTAAATCGTTTCAAGGCTCACCGTTTATGAGAATGTCGTCGTCTTTATGGTCGAAAGTTATAATATCGCCCGGATATATGATATAAGGCGTTTGGTCGACGGTTGATTGCGATAATTCGAACACCTCGACGCTGTTAATTCTCGCCCTATTCGGATTTACCCGGTCTTGGAAACGTCCGATAAACAAGGTAATATATTTTAATCGCCCTTGAAAACGATCATCAACATCGTTATAACTAGCTTCCCAAATCGTTTCGTGTCGCTGATTACGCCAATGTGCTATATAAACTGTGAACCGTTTCCCTTCTCGTCTGAAGCGTAAATAAAATAACGTTGTATCTCTAGCATTATTCTCAATGTAAGAATTGTCACCTATAAGCGATACCTCTTGATTGTGCTGCCCTAACTGAGATAATGCAACCCTACGCTTGTAATTTCGTGAGTTATCTTTAACTCCCATATGTCCGATATTATTCATATTTTCATCGAGAAAATAAATCATCATTCTCCAGTTTTCTCTTTCACGTCTAGAAATGATGTCGAACGTGGATTCTATTTCGAAATCTTGAATGGCGTTAGGTAGTTCTTTGAATACTGCGGGTCCGTTCTGCTTCTGCGTAGTCGGACCACGATTTTCGATTCGAATTCCCGCTCCGTCCGTTCCCATTTCGCCGTTTAGTCCGTCGATGTTAACGTCATGGCTAACCATCCTTATTTCGGTGGTGTGCGTCCAAGTGTCGATGGTACTTCCATTTTCATACAGTACGCTCGTCTTCGTGTCTACCACTTCTACATCGTCATCTGCGGGAGTGCCGATTAAGTTATACTCCGAATCTTCGTCCGCACCGTTCGAAATCATGGCGAAAGTTGTCCTTTCTTTAGCGGTCAATTCGAAGATAGGGTCGGATTCTATCGTTCCGGTATTTTCGATGACTATAATATCGTTGGGAATAATTACCGTTTGTTCCGGGCCGTATTTATAAGGGTCGACGCATAGAAAACGGAGCGTAGCTTGATAAATTCTCGCTTTCTCCGTTTTATCTCCGACACTATCAAGCTTGCCGTAATACGTACGATCTTCTTCGTCCGCAAACGTAATTGGAACGCTATCCTGTCCGGTATCTAAAATCTCGCTCAACTTTTCGATTCGCTTACGTAAGTCTTCGAATGAATTACCCTTCATCGTAATATCAACATCGAGGTATCGGACGGGAGAACGTGTCCCGGTCGTATACGCCCCACTCATATCCGGAATTCTTATTATCCTATTTTCGACGGACAATACGCCTCTACCTCTTACGTCGTTAATAATGAAGTAAGCGTCCGAATCGTCGGTAAATTCCTCCGCTAAGTCAAATCCGTTGAAGACCATATTTTCAACGCTTTCTATCAATACATCACCTCGTTTCTATTAAAAGCCTTCCGTCAACTCTCGATTTAACTCCTGCTCCTCCGTCACATGCGGCTCAACAATACGTCCGACCGTGCGTCCGTCCATCACGACCTCTAAATCGCCTAATCTACGCTCTAACGAATGAATCGCATGAACCAATGCTTCGTCTCGACTATTAACGTCGACCGTACCGCTTACCGCCGAAGCTAGTGACGACCTAATTCCGCTTGGCGTCGCATAATCTAAGTCAACCGCCTTTAAATCCGGCGTTGCTTCTGCCGCTAATTCGTCTGATGCTCGTCGGACTAACCTCGACATATCTTCCATACCGACCACAAGACCTTGTCCGATGAATTTACCGATTTCTGTCGTAACCCTTGAAGGAGACGCGACGCCCATTGCTCGTTCGATAGCTCCTTTGATTCCGTTGGCGATTTCGCGAGCTTTATTCCATACCGACGATGCGAGCGAACCGATTCCGTTGATTAAGCCCCAAATAAGATTACGACCAACGCCCCATAGGCTAATATTATTGATACGATCGATCACGCCTTGAATTAATTCTCCGGCCTTACTTCTCATATCCGATAATCTACTGCCCATTCCTTCGATTATTCGACTAATTAACTCTCGACCAGTAGCGATTAAAGCGACCACGGCAAACGCAAGAGCTGCCGTAGCTACGTCGACTATTAGCTTCCCTAGGCGGTCTATGAAATCCTGTCGCTTATCTTCCGTACCGCCGGAAACCTCTTCGACTATATCTTTACCGGAGTTTCTTACTTCCGGCTTTTTCGGCAAGTCCGTAAACCACTTCTTGATAGACTCCCACCATTCGCCGAGTTTAGCGACTATATTCTCGCGAGCTTCGTCGTACCATTGGCCCATTTTCGTCCACCAATTGCCTAGCTCGTCATAAATCTCAGCTGGACGCGTCTTAAACCAGTCCATAATGACGTCTTTCCATTCGCCGAGCTTATCGCCAATCATTCCATACGATTCCGTGAACCATTTAGCGATTCTATCTCTCCATTCGCCGAGCCAATCAGAAATCTCGCCCGGAATAGATTCGAACCATTCCTGAATAGTCTCGCCCCACTCGCCGAACTGACGCTTATTTTCTTCGTTTTGTTCTTCCGTCCAAGTTACGAGAGCATCTCGCCATTTCTCTAGCGACGTCAGAATAATTTCCGGCATATTTTCGAACCAGTACGTAATGGTTTCCGCCCATTCTTCTAACTTAGTCGTAATAGTTTCTTTCTTATCGTCAAACCAATCGATAATAGGCGTAATCCAAGTTTCGATTGCTGTTTCGATTCGCGTCGGAAGATTTTCAATCCAAGCGATTATAGTGTTGCCCCACTCGTCCATTTTCCGAGTAGTTCTTTCCGGCAAGCTTTCGAACCATTCGTATACTGCCACCGACCATTCTTCGAGTTTGCTGCGGATTCTTCCCGGAATTGACGAGAACCAGTCGACTATATTGCCGCCCCATTCTTTGAGTTTATCGATAGTCTTCGAAGCTAGTTCGGAGATTAATTCAATCACGATATCTCGTATGTAGACGAATCCGTCCCAAAACAACTTACCGAGTTCTCCGATAATTTCTAACGCTAATCCGAACATTAATTCCCACCGGATAGCGAATACATTTTTCAGATTATCTAAGGCAATACTTAAAATATTCTGAACGGACTGCCACGCTTTATCCCAATCGCCTTCAAGAACCGCCGCAAAAAGCGTAAATCCTTCGAGGATAAAATCAAGCACGCCGAGTATTAAATCTCGTATATGCGGCCACACACGCTCGACTACTCGCCAAATTGCCCCGTACAAACGCTCGGTAATTTCGAGTGCCGTCGTCCATATTCGTTCTAAAACGCGAATAAAGGTATCTCCGTTTTCATCCCAAAATGCAATGATTCGATGCCAAATTTCTTCGAGCAATCTTCGCATTTCTTGAAACGCCCATACCGCTCGATCTTTTATCGCTGTAAAAGTTTCGCCGAGCCTATTTCGGAACGTCTTCGAACTAGCTACGAGAACTCCGAAAGAGGTTGTTACCGCCCCTACCGCCGCAGCTATTGCTCCGAATACTGCCACAAGCACGCCGACTACTGCGGCTACCTTTCCTAGCGACACCCCGACCATGCCTGCAACTGCGATTATTCCGCCTAAGCCGGTGATTAAAAGTCCGACTGCGGCTAAGATTAAGAAACCGCCCGCTGCTACGGCAAAGAATACCGGAACTAACGCTATAAATATCGCTATTGTCCGTTTCGTACTATCGTCTAAGTCTTCGAATTTCTTCGCTAGATTTTCGAGATATTGAATTGCCGGCTCAATAACGTCTAAAAGCGAATGAAATACGTCGAGCAAGGGTATTCCCATCGTAAGGATTAAGTCTTTAATACGATTCCATAAAACCGTTACCCGTGCCGTAAATGTGCCGTACCGCTCCTGTGCTTCATCCGCTAAAGCCGTATTCTCTTTCCAAGCGTTGTTACCTATCGAAAGAGCTTCGGCAAAATGTTCGCTTGCACCTGCGGCTCTCATTAAGGCGTCTCTAACTCGGATTTCACCGAGTCCTAAATCGGCAAGAACTTCCGCAACGTTTCCGCCCGATTCGTTTAAGTGGTCTAAACCTTCGATAAACGCCAAGATTGCCGTAGCTGCATCGTCTTCGAAAGCCTTTGCGAATTCACTGGACGACATCCGAGCGACTTTTGCGAAGTTTTGAAGTTCTTCTCCGCCGTTCATTACCGCCGTATTCATATTAAGGAATACTCGGGAAAACGCCGTACCCCCTGCTTCTACTCTTACTCCGACAGAAGCTAACGCACCTGCGAATGATAATATTTGGTCTTCCGTCAAGCCAATTTGGTTACCCGCACCGGCAAGTCGCATCCCCATGTTAACGAT